>Ga0268283_1000047_pt1 | contig 125863 bp, 104 predicted proteins | sample saktaG_13_FD_190140 | JGI IMG/M metagenome (GOLD analysis project Ga0268283, IMG submission 190140) | Saline water microbial communities from Sakinaw Lake, British Columbia, Canada - sak_2013_06_06_36m | ecosystem: Environmental > Aquatic > Non-marine Saline and Alkaline > Saline ...
AACTGTCATGTGATACGGTCCTTTCCAAACTTTCGGGAAGGTGACAGATCCGGTAAGACCAGTTGTGGCTGTATAAACTGAATCAACACCAGCAGTTGTGTTCGTTAAAACAACGAGTGAACCGGCCAGCGGGGTGGCTGTACAGGTCAAACCAACATTCACAACAACGTTGGCAGTCCAGTTCTTTCCAAGTACATTGGAGAAGGTGTAGCCTGACCAGCGATTGCCGGTATACTGGGCTTTCACAGCCCAGCGATAGGCGCCATCAGGCAATGTGGGCCAGCTGTTATCAACGGTGCTGGTGCCAGTCGGAGTAGAAACCGAGGTCCAGAGGGCCGGGGTCGCTTCCTGGGTTTGCAACAGGCGGTAAACCTGATATCCGGTGATTGAACCGGGAACATCAACAGGACCACCTACGCCATTCACAACCGCGCGGATCATGAAGTTTCCATCGGCCGGTAACCATGAACCTCCGCCAGATACAAACTTGCTGTAGCTGCGCAATTGAGAATTATCAGCGTCAACGCCAATCCGGCAAGCTGTAGGAGGAGCGCCACCCTGGATCATTACCAGGAAGAAATTACCACTTGCGATGGCAATATTCGGCAATGAAAAAGTGTTCCAGCCAAAGTTGGCAGGAACTATGTCGATCGGATCGCCAATGGCTGCACCCGGTGTGCCGGCTGCGCCTGTGGCATCATATACCTGGATCTGGAACGGATCAAGATCAGCAACCAGTGTTCCGGCAGGATAATCACCTTCAGCACCGATATTCACACTACCACCTTTAATGGTGACGGGTGTATTCAAGGCTGAGAATTTTACAGCGTTCAGATTGCCTTCCACTTCCCATACGGTTGAAGATGTTTCAATACCATCATCATAGATGAGTTCGTAATCTCCCTTGGGAACACCCCAGCTCAGGGCTACCGATGTGGCCGGTGTACCGTTGAGGGCAGCAAGGAAAGGAGTAGAAGGTTTGTTAACGGTTTCCTGAAGGGCCACATTAACCGTGGTGGTCAATGGAGGAGTAAACACGTAACTAACCGTAGTGGTATCCCCGAATCCGGCTTTCGTAATTTTAATAGGATAAGAACCTCCGGGGAAAATTTCCATAGTGTAAACTCCGCCTTCAGTGGAATAGCCGACAATACCATTCACAACGATTTTAGCTCCCTTTACCGTGGCGCCTGTGGCGGCATTGGTAATAACCCCATTCAAATAGGAAGGAACCGGGGCAAGGGTAAAGTTAAGCGTCGCCGTGCCATTCGGTGTAACCGTGGCAGGTAAAGTTTTATCCACATAGTTGGGTGGAGCTGAAGCAGTAATGTTGTTGGTTCCTGCATAAACAGGCATGCTGTAGGTGCCATTGGCAGCCGTGGTAGCTGTCCCGCCACCACCGCTTACAGTTGCGCCGGCGATCGCTACGTTTGCCGTGTTTTTAACAGTGCCTGACAGCGTACCGCCCGGCTGATAAATACGGATGTTCGCACGGGTCAAGCTGATGTACTGGGCAGGAGTTAATGAACAACCTGCGCCATAGTCAGTATAGGCATAAATGATGCGGTATACGCCGGCGGCCATGTTGGTTCCGGTGACGGTATGATTGGTTCCGTACACTGCATCCGGGGCATCATGACAAATTTCGACTTCAATGTTGGATGTACCGTCCCAAATAAAAGGAGTTGACAGCGTAATCGTTTGCCAGCCGTTCCCGAGAAATGCAAAAGCAGCTGATGAATATACAGTGGTCCAGCCACCTTCATCAAAACCACCTCCGACAACACTCAAGGTCGTGTGTTTCATCCTGATGTTAAAATTTGGCATAGTAAAGCCGGTGGTTCCGGTAAACTGGAATCCAAGTTTAGTCAGAGGACCAGCCATTAAGGTTGGGCTCATTTCACTGGCCAGATAGATCAACTGATCGCGGTTATCAGCATAAAATGCATAGAAGGGGTGAGAAGTTACGACAGTGCCTGTCCCGATTTGGACATAGCCGTCAATTGACCATCCAGATTTAGCAAATAACAAAATCAAAATTGCCAGAAGCATCATCGACTTTGTAACCATTTTTGTAACGATTTTCATAAGGTCAGAATTTAGGTTATTACTAAACGAATTAACATGATATGGGGATCAATTTTTCAATTGATATATATATAGGGATTTGTTTCATAATAATACACCATTCAGGAATCATCTCCTAAATGATTGATTATGTTAACCTTATAATCATTTTTGTAAAAAAATACCACTCATTTCTTTACGCTGAAGCAAATATAAAAAATTCATTTCTAATAAATGCAAATTTTTTCTACTTTTTTTTATAACAACGGCTTGTCCGGAACCAAAAAATTGAAAGAAAAGAATAATTTTGCAGACTATATTAAAGTTTTATACGTTAATGGTACAAAAAAGTTTTAAAAATAACAGGATGAATAAGATATCAAATGCTTCATGTGGAATAATTGCTTTACTGATTTTATTCTCCTCCTGCAGCACTTCAAAAAAACTAAATGAGCAACTTCTGATTGGTAGCTGGAACCGCAATAAAATTGTTTCAATTTTACCTAAAGCATCTTCCGAAAATTATTCAGCAGTATTAGATTCGCTGGGAGTACCCTCTGAAGTAACTGCATCAGAAAATGAAGCCGACAGAAAAGTTGTCCTTGTACAGGGAAGATCCGAAAAGTCCTCATCAGCTTCCGATCAGGAGGATCAATTGAAGAAACTTCAGTCCCTGTTCCCCGATTTCAAAGATGTCATTGAATTCAAAGCGGATAAAACCTGCACCATTGTCGCCCGGAAGGGCATGACGAATGGCACCTGGAATTTGAACGGGAAAGGAAATCTCATCACCCTGAATATTCAGAATGCCTCGACGCCGGTAACGCTTTCGCTGGTGAAAATTGATGCCAGCACCCTGGAAATTGTGGATCATTTTCCATCCAGTGATGTACAAATCGGATATCTGAAAAAATAGGTCTTCCTGAACAATCTTACATTTAACTTCTAACGAATCACAATGAAAAAACTCTTAGGGTTACTCCTCTTCGTAACTGGATCAATGTTTTTAGGATCTTGCACTGTTTCGCATGTTAACAACAAGCTCATTGTTGGCAATTGGCAAAAGGAGCAGACGGTGGCCTATATCAAGGATAAAAGTTCCAAGGCAGATTCCATCTCGGATGCCCAGCAAATGATTGAATTAAAGAAGCAATATCTTGCCGCCGGCAAGGACAAAGCGCAGGGGTTGAGAGACATGTTATATACAGGGATTTCATTCAAAGCTGATAAAACTGTTACACTTTCCACCGGTAAAAAGAACATTCACGGCGTATGGAAGATGAATTCCAAAGGAGATAAAGTGATGATAACGGATACCGCAACCGCAGTAAAACACACCCTCATCATTGTCTCCATTGACTCCCTTCATCTGAAAATCTCCCAGCCTGTCATTGAGGGAAGCTTTCAGCAGGATTTCAAGAAAAAATTATAGGGTTCCCTCCTATTTTACTACAGAGATAAGAAATTCCCTGGTCCCTTTGCTGGTGAAAACCTGCAAAACATATTGCCCCGGAGGGACCCTTTCCAACCGGAGGTTTGTCTCGGATAAGCCATTCACATTGGATTCCAAAACTGGTATTCCCAGTATATTCATCATCAGGATACGGTTAACCGGCCTGTCTGATTTAAGTGTGATCAGGTTTTGTGCCGGATTGGGAAACACGTTCATCCTGCTTTTTGCAGGCTCATCCATTGAAGTGATCACGTCGACCGTAATGGTATCGGAAGGGATCGTAAGGCTGCAGGCGCTGTTTACCACCTGGACAAAATAGTTGTACATCCCGTCAGGAAGATCCGTGTCAACGTATGAGGTATCACTTTCAGGCACCTGGTTCACCAACACAAAATCAGAGGCGCCCGGGTCCTGCCGGTAAATGTTATACAGGGGCGGATTCATGGATAACTGCAACATTTTTCCTCCCACCGAGCAATCGTCGATGGCCCAGTAGTACCAGCATCCCTGTCCGTTGCCATCCCAGGCATGCCAGGCAATGTCGGCTGTTTCACCAACATACGCCGAAAGATCAACTGAATAGGGCTCCTGCCATTGGTTGTATCCGCCAGGGTATGGAGGCAGCGATGAAAGATCGAACAGGGTTTCCCAGGTAACCTGGTTATCTGTGGAAACTTTAACAAAATAATGGTCGCCATGGACCGAACCCTGGTAGCCCATACTCCAGAAAGTAAGATTCCCGGTAACCATCACATTCCGGACAATAATCCATTCGTCCTGGAAATTATAGTCCCAGGATATCCCGGCCGAGTAATTTCCCGAATGAACTCCTTCAGGCGAAGTATAGTCGGTGTGGCTCCAGGTTGCCGCGGTATTATGGACAACCTGCATCCAATTCGCCGGGGGAAATTCAGGATTTTCAAAACCTTCGTTCAATACAATGCCTCCGCCATTGCACTGCGGTGGATTCCACTGGAGCTGAATCTCGTTGCCAGCCGAAGTTCCCTGGAGATTGACCGGGGGCAGGCACACGGCATACACCTCCACGTTGTCGATGGTCCACTGTTGAAAATTATCGGAACTCAACCCGGTTGTTCTGAACCTGATCCTGAAAGCCTTACCACGGGCCGAACTGATATTGACATGAACCGATGTCCACCCAAAGCTCCCCCGGTTTTTCCAGGTAGCCTTCCGGTGCCAGTTCCCGTTATAGTAAATTTCGGCCATGAGTTGCTCGGTACCATTGGCCAGCTGGTCCTGCAGGAGAAGGTCAAAATCGAGCCAGATTTCAGCACAGGCAAGCGATGAGGCATTCAGCACGGGGCTTTCGAGGGAATAATCATAATCTGTTTCCGCGGGGGTGCCTGAAAACAGGGCTGATGGCGCAGGATTCCCCTCATTTAACGAGAGGTTCCAGTTACCCTGCCCGGGTGTAAAGCTCCAGCCCTGGTAGGAAAATGACCCCTGATCCCACGGTTCTGAAAACGGAAGCGGCAGACCGTAGCTGACTTCTACCAGGGCAGGTCCTGCAAACACGGAATTGGCCTGCTGCCCCGGAAATCCGTAGCTGGTCAGATCGTACCTGGCATTGACAAGATAGGAATAGGTTCCAGGTTCCAGCGCCGGATCGCTGAAGGATAATGAATCAGGGAAGGGAAGATAGGCCAGCAGCGCATCGTTTTTAAAAATATTATATCCAATGAGTCCCGGAGGTGTCACAAAATTCCCTGAATCGTCAGGCATCCGGGGCTTTTGCCAGTTAAGCAGCACATTGTTCCCGCTGATTGTTCCGGCCACATTGTTCGGGGGCCACAGGAACCGTGAACTAAATGAATCGCAGGCAGCTTCGGAATATCCGCTGGCGTATATGGCAACGACACAGGCATTGTAACTACTGTCGTATTTCACATCTTCACCGGGAATGGTATAGGTGGTATCAGGGACACTGGCAATCAGTACATCATCCAGGTAGAAATTATATCCAAAGATACAGGGTATCAGAACTCCCGGCGATTCCGAGGCCAGGATGGAGATGTTATCGATATACCATCCATTGATCTGGTAGGAGTCCTCCCCGAATGACCTGAACCGGACCTGGATGGTCTTATCGGAAAATTGAGAAATATCAAATGCATCATGGGTCCAGGGGATATTGCCGCCCAGATTGTTCCATGTTTTTATCGTGTGCCAGTTACCATCATACTTGACTTCGACCGCCAGCTGGTCTGTAAGTGAGGAGCTGAAATTATCCAGAAAAATATCATAGGAGAGGGTGAGTATCGGGCTGTATTCACCTTGAATGGGTCTGCTGATGAGGGATTGTTCATAATTGGCTACAGGAGGTTCCCATCCGAACATGGCTGAGGGTTTCGGGTTCCCCATGCTGGTGGATATCCTCCAGTTCTGACCCCCTGACAAAGTCCATCCCTGGGAAAAAAAATTGCCACCCGACCAATCTTCATTAAAAAGAAGTTCCTTATACCCGGGGACTTCCCAGGAAGCAGACAGTGCTGTTTCTTCGACCACCAGATTTTCGGGTGGTGCTTTTTTCTGCAGGATCATCAGGTCGACCGTATCGGCGTGGTCAGCTGAATGGTTCTCGTAAAAGTCGATGTATCCGAATTTTTTTACAAATATCTGATAATAGCCTTTCCAGACTGTCGGAAAGGTTACATAGCCGGAACTATCGGCAATGGCTGAATACAGCGTATCATGGTAAACCAGGTTTTCCATCTGAACGAAGGATCCTCTGGGAGTTGTGGCCGGGCAGGTAAACTGCAAATGTAAAACCATGGGAACTGTCCAGCATTTGCCGAGGACATTTGAAAAGGCGGCCGGCGACCACCTGTTTCCCGTATATCCTGCTTTAATCCCCCACCGGTAGGGTCCGCAGGGCAATGATGACCAACTGGAGTCATTCAAGGCAAGATTTTCGGTTGTTGTAAGCAGAGTCCAGATGGCCGGATTCTGTTCCTCTCCCTGCCGGAGTCTCCAAACCTTAAAATTCAAAAACCCTCCGGGTAAATCGGTCAAACTCACCGGTCCGCCCGTCCCTGTCATAACGGCCCTGATCATAAAATTCCCCTGTGCAGGGAGCCACGGGGCTCCGCCGGTGACAAACCGTGAATAACTCCTTAACTGGGTGGAACTTTCATCGACGGCAAGTCCTGCGGCATTGGGAGCATTCCCGCCCTGGACCATGACCATGTAAAAACTTCCTGAAGAGATGGGAACAGGAGCCGGAAGAAGGAATTCAACCCACCCAAAGTTTGCCGGGACCACCACAAATGGTCCGGCAATCAGGTTCCCGGGAGATCCGCCCGGGCCTGAAGCATCCAGTAATTTAATCTGGAACGGGACGAGCGGATTGCTTCCCGCCGGGTAATTTGCGGGCTGCCCGATATTGACCGACCCACCTGACACTGAGGCAGGATAGGCAACCGGAGTGATCCTGAGTGCATTCATATTTCCCGGCAAGGCCCATATCGTAAAATTATCCTGGAGGCCGTCATCATAGATCAGTTCATAATTCCCCACCGGGGTTCCCCAGGTAACATGAACCAATTGCTGCGCTGTATCAAGCGACACAGCCGGTTGAACCGGGAGGTTGAGGGTTTCAAAAAGGGAAACCGGCATTGTAACCGTTATGCCTGGCTGAAAGGTAACCGGATTGGATGCATATGGATCAAATCCGGCCTTGGTGATATGTACGATGAAAGTGCCGGCCGTGTCAATATTCAGGGTATAAGAACCACCCACAACAGAATAGGTCAGGTGGCCGGCAACCAATATTTTAGCGCCAACGACCGGACTTCCGGTTTGCGCATTGGTGATCACACCTGTGAGCACAGCCTGTGCAGTTCTTCCGGGCTGGGCCAAAAGGTCACCAAACGGAAAAAATATTCCGCAGTTAAAAAGAAAGAAAAGAAAAGTGAGTACCCTGCTTTTGGCCATCCACATCCATTGATACAATAAAATTATTTAACGGAAATGCCCTGCTTTTGTTACAAATATAGGCAAAATATTGCGTTGGATGGAGAGGTGGATGCTGAAATTTGCCATTTTTTTTATTTAATCTCTTTGTTAAATTGAAAAAATTTATAACTTTGCACTCCCAATTTTACGAACATCAATTCATTATATCATGTACGCAATCGTTGAAATAGCTGGTCAGCAGTTTAAGGTAGAGAAGGATGACGAGATCTTTGTTCACAGGCTCGAAGGTGATCCGGGAACAAAAATAGAATTTGACCAGGTATTGCTGCTGGATAACGACGGCAAAATCAGTGTTGGCAAACCTCTCGTGGAGGGATCCAGCATATCCGGCCAGATCATTGATCACGTCAGGGGTGACAAAGTGGTGGTCTTCAAAAAGAAACGCCGCAAAGGATACGAAAAGGAATCGGGTCACCGCCAGGATTTCAGTAAGGTCCTGATTGAAAAAATTAGTGTGAAAGGCACATCCAAGGCCAAAAAAGTAAAGGAAACGGAAGAGGAACCGGCAGAATTATAATGCTGCATCCGTAAATCGTAATTCGTAAATCGTAAATATTTATAGTGTATGGCACACAAAAAAGGGGCGGGAAGTTCAAGCAACGGCCGCGAATCGCACAGCAAACGCCTAGGCGTAAAAATATATGGTGGTCAGTTTGCCAGATCAGGCAACATCATCCTCCGCCAGCGCGGAACGGTGCATAACCCGGGACTGAATGTTGGGATTGGTAAGGACCATACCCTTTTCGCACTCACCGATGGCATCGTTGAATTCAAGAAAAAGAGGAGTGACCGTTCATTTGTTTCGATCGTTCCTATGGAAGAGACCGCCAGTTAAAGTGTTATCGCACGAAAGTTCGTGCTGAAGGTTATTTTTTAAGGGTCGGCATGGGTTAAACCTTGCCGACTTTTTTTGTGTCCGCCTGAAGCTTTTTGACTATTTTTGTTCATTAATAATCGTTTTATGCTTTCATTGAATTTTATCCGCGAACATGAGCAAGAGGTGATTGACCGCCTCGCCATTAAAAATTTTTCCGGGGATGCGATTGTTCGCCGGATTGTTGAACTGGATGACAAACGGCGTGAAACCCAGAAACAACTTGACGACATCCAGGCCCAGAGCAATATTCTGGCAAAGGAGATCGGCATCCTTTTTAAATCAGGTAAAACGTCTGAAGCCAACCAGTTAAAGGACCAGACCGGTGAATTAAAGAACAAGGGCAAAGATTTGGATATTTCGCTCGAAAGCATTAAAAAGGATCTGGATGAAATCCTGGTCCGCGTTCCCAACCTCCCCCACGCTTCAGTTCCGAGAGGGAAAACCCCGGAAGACAACCTGGTGGTCATGCAGGAGGGCGAAATCAAGCCGGTTGCTCCGACAGCTATTCCCCACTGGGATCTCACGACGAAATATGATATCATCGATTTTATCACCGGGAATAAGATCACCGGTGCGGGTTTTCCGCTATACAAAGGCAAGGGGGCCCGGTTACAGCGTGCCCTGATCAATTTTTTCCTGGATGAAGCCATGAAGGCAGGATATGCCGAAGTTCAGCCTCCCTACATGGTCAATGCAGCTTCTGCTTATGCCACCGGGCAGTTGCCCGACAAGGACGCCCAGATGTATCATGCCGGGCTGGATGACCTGTATCTTATCCCGACGGCAGAGGTTCCGGTTACCAACATTTACCGCGACACCATCCTGAAAAGCCAGGATCTCCCAATGAAAAACGTGGCCTATTCAGCCTGTTTCCGCCGTGAAGCCGGATCCTATGGCAAAGATGTACGCGGATTGAACCGTTTGCACCAGTTCGACAAGGTGGAAATCGTTCAGATCGCCCATCCCGACAAATCATACGAGGTTCTGGAAGAGATGAAGGATTATGTATCGGGGCTGTTACGGAAACTCGAACTTCCCTTCAGGGTGCTGAAACTCTGCGGCGGCGATATGAGTTTCACATCAGCCCTCACTTACGATATGGAGGTATGGTCGTCGGCCCAGGCCAGGTGGCTCGAGGTGAGCTCGGTTTCAAATTTTGAGACTTTTCAGTCAACAAGGCTCAAACTCCGGTTCAGGGATGAGGCCGGTAAAATTCATTCCGCACATACCCTGAACGGAAGTGCGCTGGCGCTTCCCCGGATTGTGGCCGCGCTGCTGGAAAACAACCAGACACCTGAAGGGATCAACATTCCCAAGGTACTGGTGCCATACACGGGATTTGAACGGATCGGGTAAAACGTGACGCGTGACGCGTGACAAAAAATCTACAGAGATGGATTTTTGATTATTTGAAATAATATTCTATTTTTGTCTGGCAACTAAAACTGTTCACTATGAAAAAATTCATTCTATTCGTTTTAATTCTTTTTTCAGCAGAGGTGATGTATGGCAAATTTCACCTTGGAATTAAGGTGGGGTATAATGCCTCCAAGATCTCGACCAACATTGATACAGTTAAAAATGGGTTCAAATCGGGATTCCAGATCGGCGCCTTTGCCCGCATCGGGAACCGCTTCTATGTGCAACCTGAAATATATTATACCACCCAGGGAGGGGTATTTACCAGTAATGCATCCAACTGGAAACAGAATGTGAAAATTGGTTCGATCGACGTGCCTGTACTCGTTGGTTTTCAAATCATTAAAGGCGATTTCGCCAATCTACGGATTCTTGCTGGTCCTGTAGCCTCTTTCGTAGTGAATAAAAGCATCTCTGAAGGGGGTACCAGCACCCAACAGGTAACCAGTGGTGATTTAAAATCAGTAAACTGGGGCCTTCAGGCAGGAGCAGGCGTTGATGTCTGGATGTTTACACTTGATTTACGTTACCAGCTTGGATTGAATGAAATGGTTAAGGATGTCCAAAATTGGAATTTTAATTCCAAAAACAATGTGTGGGTAGTCAGTCTGGGCATTAAGATCTTTTAATTTCATATTTTCTCACCATGGCGCCGAAATTTTTTCTTTATTACATATCAGCGCTGATTTTGATCACCCTCCTCTGGGCATCCTGTAAAAATAAAATCGATAATCCCACTCCCTTGCCGGTGTGGGAGGACTACGATCCTGATTCTGCTACCCTTACGGTCACCGTACAAACCCAGCAGGGTGTCTTCATGGTGGGATCTTTTGTTTACCTGGCACTCAATAAGGATAGCCTTGATAAGGGGTTACTGGTTCGCAGCGCCAGTACCAATGGTGTGGGACGTGCCCTTTTTAACCGCCTGTACCCACGAAAATATTTCGCAGTTTGCTATGCCCGACGTGACAGTATCTCTCTTTCCGGAAGATTCAGCATTCAACTCCCCCCCTATGCGATCCGCGATACCATTCTTATTGTCCATTGATCTGTTTTGAAAGTCAACGGAAATGATTACCGGACGGTTTGGATGAAGGGAACCTCTGTTTTCTTCATCGAACAAAACCTGTTGCCTTTTCATTTTCACATTCACGAAGCAAAAACCTACGGGGAGAGTTGCCATGCCATCCGGACGATGATGGTTCGCGGAGCGGGCGCCATCGGGGCCATTGCTGGCTTTGCCATGGCACAGGCTGCAATGGAGGCTCCTGAAACTGATTTCCGGGTATTTATCGATGAAGCCAGGCGGACCATTGAATCAACCCGGCCAACTGCCCGGAATCTTTTTTATGCAGTTGACAGGGTTTACAGCGCCTCCCTCCTTTCGCGCGCTGCAGCCATTTTGGAAGCGCAGAAGGTGGCCGACCGCGACGCCGCTGATTCATTTAAAATAGGAGAATTCGGCAATGCACTCCTCCATGACGGGATGAACATTGAGACCCACTGCAATGCAGGATGGCTTGCCTTTGTTGACTACGGAACGGCGCTCTCCCCGATATACCTGGCCCACCAGGCCGGGAAGAAGATCTTTGTATATGCTGATGAAACCAGGCCGCGAAGCCAGGGTGCGAGGCTTACGGCATGGGAACTCAAACAAGCCGGGGTGCCGCACACCATTATCCCTGACAATGCCGGGGCGTGGCTGATGTCACTTGGTAAAATCGACATGATGATCGTAGGAGCCGACCGGATTGCCGCCAACGGGGATACAGCCAACAAGATAGGTACCCTCGAAAAGGCCATTGCGGCGAAAGAGTATGAAATCCCTTTCTATGTAGCAGCCCCGACTTCGACATTTGACCGGGATTGCCCTGACGGGAAACACATTCCCATTGAAGAACGAAGCGAAGAAGAGGTGCTGTACCAGGATGGAATTACACCTGATGGTCAAACCATCCGGGTTCTGGTATGTTCGCCCGGTTCCTCTGCTCTCAACCCTGCGTTTGATGTAACTCCCGCAAAATATATCACCGGGATCATCACCGAAAAAGGAATTATCAAACCCTCTTCCGAAATGATTCATCAATTGTTAAAAACCGAACCCTATCAAAAATAATCCAATATGAAATTATCACGATTTTCCCTGGGGTTCCTCACGGGGACCCTGGTCCTCAGCCTGATCCTCCCCGGATTTGCAGGGAATAAACAAGAAAAGACCAAATCAAAGGAAACTGGAAAGGAAAAATCCAAAGAGAAAGATAAACCCAAGGAAGATTCTGTTTACAATCCGGGGCTGGTTGGCGGATTGAAATTCAGGAGCATCGGCCCGGCCTTTTGTTCAGGGCGCATTGCCGATTTTGCCGTGAATCCCAAAAATCACAGCGAATGGTTTGTTGCTGTTGCTTCAGGTCATGTATGGAAAACAGAGAACAATGGAACAACCTTCGAACCTGTTTTTGACAACAACGGGACTTACTCCATCGGGTGCGTGGTGATCGATCCGAACAATACGAATGTTGTTTGGGTTGGAACCGGCGAGAACAACCATCAGCGATCGCTTGGATACGGGAACGGGGTGTATAAGAGTTCAGACTACGGGAAAAGCTGGAAAAACATGGGATTGAAGGATTCGCGCCAGATCGGCAAGATCCTCATCGATCCGCGCAATTCCGATGTGGTTTATGTGGCGGCAGAGGGATCGGTATGGGGTCCGGGCGGTGACCGCGGGTTGTACAAAACCACCGATGGAGGGAAAACCTGGAAGAAAATCCTCGAGATCAGTGAAAATACAGGTGTAAACAATGTCATTCTCGATCCACGCAATCCGGATTTGCTGTATGCATCATCGGAACAGCGAAGGCGTCATGTGTTCACCAAAATCGGCGGCGGACCTGAAACGGCCATCTACAAATCGGTTAATGCAGGTGAATCGTGGGATAAACTCACATCTGGTCTTCCCGGCGCTGACATGGGAGGCATCGGCCTGGCTATATCGCCGGTAAACCCGGATGTGCTGTATGCCATCATCGAATCAACCCCCGATGCCAGGGGTTTTTACCGAAGCACCGACCGCGGGGCATCCTGGCAGAAGATGAGCGATCATGCGGCCCAGGGCCAGTATTACAACGAAATTTATTGTGACCCCAAGGATGCGGATAAAGTCTATTCTGTGGAAACCATTTCCCAGTATACCGAAGATGGCGGAAAAACCTGGAGACAGGTTGGCAACAGCAAGCGCCATGTGGATGATCATGCCATGTGGATCGATCCGGAGGATACAAAACATTTTTTTATCGGAAGCGATGGCGGCGCCTATGAATCCTTCGACGGGGGAAAAGAGTTCATTTTCAAGTCGAATTTGCCCGTCGTTCAGTTTTACCGCGTCCAGGTTGACAATTCCACCCCGTTTTACTATGTATACGGCGGCACACAGGATAACAACAGCATGGGCGGCCCGTCGCGCACCACGGCCGGATCAGGGGTACTTTCAGACGACTGGTTCAACACCAACGGAGGGGATGGCTTCTGGTCGCAGATCGACCCGGTTGATCCCAACATCGTGTATGCCGAATCACAGTACGGTGGAATGGTCCGTTATGACCGTAAAAGCCAGGAGGCCGTTGATATCAGGCCGGAGCCACGCAAAGGGGAAGACAACTACCAATGGAACTGGAACACCCCGCTGATCATTAGCCCTCATTCACCCACCCGTCTATACACAACGGCCAACAAGGTTTTCCGCAGTGATGACCGGGGAAATACCTGGCAGGTGATCAGCGATGACCTTACTGCGAAGATCGACCGCAACAACTGGCCTGTGATGGGAAAATTCTGGCCGGTCGATGCCGTTCAGAAGGATATTTCAACCTCACTGTATGGAACCATCATCTCATTTGATGAATCACCGGTGAAGGAGAACCTTTTGTTTGCCGGAACTGACGATGGCCTGATCCAGGTCTCGGAAGATGCTAAAACCTGGACCAAAATCGACAGGTTCCCGGGCATCCCTGAAAACACTTATATCAGTGATATCTTTGCTTCCCGGTTTGATGAAAACGTGGTATTTGCCTCCTTCGACAACATCCTCCGCGATGATTTCAAACCCTACCTGCTTAAAAGTACAGATAAGGGTAAAACGTGGATCTCGATTGCCGGAAACCTTCCGGAAAACGGAACTGTTCACAGCATCATGCAGGATTATATCAACCCCGACCTGCTTTTTGCCGGAACCGAATTCGGCTGTTACTTTACCATTGATGGCGGCAAAAACTGGATCCAGCTCAAATCGGGCCTTCCTTCAGTTTGTATAAAAGACATGGCGATCCAGAAAAGGGAAAATGACCTTGTGCTGGCCACTTTTGGCCGCGGATTTTATATCCTTGATGATTATTCCCCCCTCCGGAATCTGAAAAAAGAGAACCTTGATCAGAACGGGTATATCTTTCCTGTAAAGGATGCCCTGATGTACCTGCCCACAGATACGAAAGGTTCGCAGGGTTCGACGGTTTATGTGGCCAAGAATCCTGATTTCGGTGCCGTATTCACCTATTTTATCAAGGAGGTTCCCAAAACCAAAAAGGATATTCGTAAAGAAAAAGAGGCTGAATTATTCAAAAAAGGAGAGCGGATCCCGCAACCATCCGAAGCTGATCTTCGTGCTGAAAAACTTGAAATTGAACCGTTCCTCACCTTCACAGTGACTGATGTCCATGGTTCCCCCGTTCGTATCATCCGCAAAAGTCCGTCGAAAGGGATCAATCGCATCAACTGGGACCTGAGATACCAGTCGACCAGGGTCGTGGAAACCGATAAATTTGACCCGCTTGGGGACAACGGCAGCGGAGTTCTCGCCATGCCCGGAAAGTACAAAGTCAGCATGACGATGACCGCCAACGGGGATACCAAAACCCTGGCCGGTCCGGTCGATTTCAATGCTTTGGTTTTAAACAACACCACCCTGCCTGCTTCCAACCGGGCATCGATGGTCGATTTTCATAAAAAGATCGCAGAACTCACCCGTGTAATGCAAGGAACCGAAAATTATGCTGAAGCCCTGAACAAACGGGCCGTCAGTATACTCCAGGCTTTGAACAGCACCCCATCAACCAGCCCTGAACTGATGAAAAAGGCGCTTGCAGTGCAGTTGCAGCTCGATGAGATCCTTAATGTGAAGTTCAACCGCAATACCAATAAACCCAGTGAAGAGGAAAACCCGCCTGCCCCGGTATCCCTGAACAGCCGGCTCGGGAAACTCAGCTGGATAAGCTGGTCGAGTACCGGCGATCCTTCCCCGACACAAAAAGATGCCTATGCCATCCTGGAGGCTGAATTTCCGCCTGTGTACGATCAGATTAAAAAAATCGGCGAATCTGAAATTCCGCAGCTTGAAAAAGAGCTGGAGACCCTTGGAGCGCCGGTAACACCTGGGAGGTTGCCGGAGTGGAGGAAATAATTACCAATGACCAATTCCTTTAAAATGACTTTCTTATGGATAAAGGTACTTTGAAATTATTATGGAAATTCACTGTTTTCGCATCGGTAATGATGCTGGTCATTTTTACGTTCGAAAACATCAATGGCCGGTTCTGGCTGAATGATTTTAAAGTCTATTACCTGGCTGCAAAGGCGCTGCTGGCGGGTGATCAGGTTTACGGAATCCCGTTCGGACTTAGTTCGGGGTTGTACAAATATTCGCCATTCACCCTATTTTTTGTTTTCCCCTTTTGCCTGTTCCCCTTTGAAATTGCGCGGATCATTCATTTTTTTGTGCTGGGGTCCGTCATCGTTCTGGTATTTTTCATCATCTATGAAGTGTATAAAAACTACCTTCATGAAAAATCCTGGAAAAATATAAACCTGCTGTTTACACTGGCTTTCCTGTGCGTGCTTATCCATTTTGTCAAGGAACTCCACCTGGGGAATATCAATGTGTTGCTGCTTCTCCTGCTCTGTTTCTCTGCCGATGCACTCATGAAATCAAGATTTATCCTCTCCGGGATCCTGTTTGGGCTTGTGGTTCTGACAAAGCCGTTCTTCCTGATCCTGATGCTTCCCCTGCTGTTCCGTAAGAAATGGACGGTCCTTGCCAGTCTGGGAGGAACCTTGGTCGTGGCGTTTCTGATCCCCGCGCTCTTTTTTGGATTTTCCCACACTGTGTTTTTATACACCGAATGGATCCGCAATATTTTCGCGCATAACGCCAATTATCCCGGCCATAACTCGATTCAGTATCTGCTTCATTTCTACATCAATCCGAATATTCCCAATGAATTTCAGTATGTGATCATTGCAGGAGGCGGACTGGTATTCCTGATCATGCATTATTTCAACAGGGTTTTTGAGAAAAAGCATGGGGACACCGAACGGGTACAGACGGCAGGGTTCCTGTCGGAATGGTTCGTTCTTATCGCCATTTTGCCAAACCTGGTGAAGACTGACTCCGAGCACTTTCTTTGTACCCTCCCGCTCATCATCCTGATTATATTTTATTTAGCCTCTAAAAAGCAGATCCTGCTGACAGCGCTGTTTATCATCCTCATCTTTTTTTACGGTGCCAATTCCACAGATTTGCTGGGAGCAACATTATCTGACACCCTCTTCAACATGGGCCTTATCGGGGTAAGCAACCTGTTTATCATTGCTGTTGCCCTGTTCATTTTTTATGGGCCTTCGTTAAGGAGTAACCTCATTGGTGCAAAGGAAAATCGTTGATGGCCAAGAGAACTTACCTGCGTGATATTCTCAGTTTCCTGGGAAGCAACCTGACCGTGACGGTCAGCAATCTTGTGATCGGGGTTATACTTTCGCGTATGCTCGGCGCCGCAGGGTTCGGGCTCTATTCCGCCATCATTGTTATTCCGATCATGGTGATCGGCTTTACGCAGCTCGGGATCAGGCGAAGCACCATCTATCATATCGGCAACAAACTCATCCCGGAGGACCATATCGTTTCTGCCTTATTCATTCTCCTGTTGTGGACCAGCGCCCTGAGCATCATCATATGCGGCCTGGTCTATTTCTTTTCCGAAAGCCAGCTATTCGATCCGCTGATCATTGTGATGGTCTTGCTTACCATTCCGCTGCTTTTAACAAATGTATTTGCCGGAGGGGTTTTCCTGGGAAAAGAGGATATAAAACGGGCGGCGATCCTGAATGCAGGTCCGACGATCATTACCCTTTTGCTCACTATTTTTTTCGTTTATTTTCTGAAGATGTCGGTCCTGGGGGCCTTTGCCGCGATCGCCCTGGCCAATTTTATCATGTTTTTGTTTACCTACCGGATGATCTTTATCGAATTCAGGTATAACATCACCTGGAAATATCATGAAGGAATAATGAAAAGCATGATCAAACTCGGATTGGTGAACGCCATTGCGATTTTCATTATGCAACTCAATTACCGGCTTGATATCCTGATGCTGAAAAAACTTTCGACCCTAGAGGAGGTTGGATTTTATTCGGTTGCCATGCAGATCGCGGAACAATTATGGCATATTCCTTTTGCCATTGAATCGATTGTATTAAGCCGCAGTGCCAATACCACCGACGACCAATTCGTTCACCGAACGGTCGCTTCCATCTTCAGGGTTTCACTCCTGATCGGGCTGGTGGCTGGCCTTTTAATCTTCTTTGCAGCCCCCTCCCTGGTCCCGCTGATCTTCGGGCAGGAATACATCCCAAGTGTTTCGATGATCCAGGTGGTCCTCCCCGGGATCCTGATCCTGGTCGGATTCCGCATCCTAAACAGCCGCCTCACCGGAATGGGGAAACCTCAGATCGCCATCTACGCATTCATGCCGGCACTGGTCATCAACTTCATCATGAACCTGTTCCTGATCCCGCGCTTTGGCGGCATCGGGGCAGCGTGGTCAACCAATGCCAGCTATGCCGTCGGGTCGCTCATCTTCATGGTTGTTTATTCAAAAATGGTAAAAATGCCGTTACAGGAAATATTCAGATACCGCAGGAGTGATTTTTATTTCTTCTGGAATATAAAAAAACGCTTCGCATATAAAACAAAAGTCTGATATCGCTGTTTAACTTAATCCTAATTCTAAAACTATAAGACCATGGGACCCATGTTAAATTACAAAAAGAGCCTTCGCATTGCATTTGCTTTGATTACGATGATACTGATTACTGCCACATCACTGAAGGCACAGGATGGCCGGCCCGGGATGGGGCATGGCAATGCAACCCCCGAAGACCGTGCCAAGCGCCAGACTGAGATGATGAAAGAGGGTTTATCGCTAACTACCGTGCAGGAACCCAAGGTTTCTGCCATCAACCTGAAGTATGCAAAAAAAATGGAGGAGGTCAGGAAAGTAGCTGACACCGCTGAACAGAGAAAATCAGCGGAGAAAATTAACAAGCAGAAAGAGGGTGAACTGAAGAATGTGCTTACCGCCGATCAATTTAAATTATATATAAAGCAATTGGAGGAGATGAGGGCCAGGCGCCGTTCAATGCAACATTGATCATCATCATCCCTGCTTAAAAATCGACCATGATACCAATGGAGGGGAGAACAGTCCCGGCACTGCGTTCAATGGTTCGCAGCTTGTATCGCTCCTGCCCCTCCTGGTCAACATACTTCACCACTGAACCATCTTCCTGGGTATTGACCAGTAAATCGGGTTGCTGAGCCTTGAAATTCAGTATATTCTGTATATCCAGGTAAAACATCAGGGACCATTTTTTAAAGTAAAATCCCTTATCAATCCGGATGTCGAGCTGGTTAAATGAAGTCAGCCTGAGGGTATTAAAGGCATTATAATCGAGATAGCCTTTGCCCTGGGCATCCCAGGCTGTCACAAGGCTCGATTTGTTCATGTCCCACGGCGTATACGGCTGCCCGCCGGCAAACCGCCATTTTGCCCCGATTTCCCAGTTGTGCTTAAACTTCCTGCCAACAGTTAAATTGATCAGGTTGCGATTATCCCAGGCTGACGGGATATACCGGCCTTCATAATTTGTAAACTCACTGCGAACGAAAGTGTAGGTCATGATGAAATTGAATTTGAATATATCCGCATTTCTTATCAGGACTTCAAATCCATAGGCCCGTCCTTTTGAGATTGGTAGCAACGGCTCATCACCCACCGCCCCAAAGTCGGTTCCCTTGCTTGCGAGAGCCACGGAATCCCTGATCGAAAAGGGATAATTCCGGTAGTATTTATAAAATCCTTCAAGCGAGACCTTAACGTTGGCTTTTGGCAGGTATTCAAGACCCAGTACGATGTGATCGGCCGAGATGTATTGGATCCCCAGGGAATCATTTACCAGCATACCGCTGTTGCTCCGGAACCCAAGCGAGGTATAGGCCGGAAGCTGGTAATATCGTCCAACATTGAAATTAATGAAGAATTTGTCGGGAACAAAGGCATAGGAGGCCGAGAACCTGGGTGAAAACTGTTGCAGGAGGTTGTTCATCCGGTCGGAATAGTTGTTGGCATCCATCCTGATCCCAAAGTTGAGATTGAGCCGGTTATTGAAAAACGCGCGGTTAACCTGTCCGAACAGGCTCCATTTCCACATTTCAATTTTCGAGTTGTAATCGAGTGTGCGGACCTGGTCGGCTAAAAAAATCTTCTGATAGGTTTGATTCGTGTATTTTGCATATTCAAGCCCCGCCCCATAGGTGATTTTCCATTTCACCAGGTCGGTAAGTCCTTCATAACGAAGTTTATTCTCGATCTCCTGTGAATTGTATTTAAACAGCAAACTGTCGGGGACCTCCACATTGTTGGTATATTTGATCTGGTCGTTGTTCAGCATATTGCGGCTGAGTACCCAGGTATCATATCCTTTGGCCCGAAAATGGCGATAGACCAGGCCAAACACGTAACTCCACTGATCATTTACCGGGAGTGACTGCAAAATATATTCCTGAAATGCATCCGGATTGGCAATCCCTGTGTTCAGCTTGTTTTTATCAAGTGCCCCGATGGAAATGACCGAGAGCTGGTTCCGCTTATCGAGGTCGATTTTGTATTTGAACTGATAATCGTTGTAAGTCGGAAGGAACGGGAGTTTTAACGCGCTGAACAGAAACTGCAGGTAGGAACGGCGGACCGAAAAAATCATGGATGAATTTTTGGTTACGGGTCCGTTCAGGGTCAGGGCAAGGTCGCTGGAACCCAGCGAAATGCGTCCTCCGAACTTCTCCTTGTTCCCGTCCACCTGGCGCAGGTCCATCACCGAACTGAGCGCATTGCCCCTTGTCGTAGGAAAAGCGCTTGAATAGAGTTGAACTTCGCGGATAAAATCGACATTGATGATGCCCACCGGTCCGCCCGAAGCGCCTTGCGTGGAAAAATGGTTCAGGTAGGGAATTTCTACCCCGTCGAGGAAGAACCGGTTCTCACCGGGGCCTCCTCCGCGCACGATGACATCATTGCGAAACGAAGGGGATGACGCCACGCCGGGCAAACTCTGTATGACCTTTGAAATATCCCGGCCTGAGCCCGGGCTTCTTTCAATCTCCTGGATGGTAAGTTTTTGAAGGGAAACCGGCGCCTCCTCATTGCGTTCAACCACCGACGGTCTGATCTCCACCTGCGATAGCGTGATGACCGTCTCATCCATGCGGATGTCAATATCTGATGATTTGGAATTGGTAACCAGGAAATCATCAGAGATAAATTTTTTAAATCCCACGGCTGTGGCAACAAGGCGAACATATCCCGGGGCAACTTTCGTGATCACGAAAACCCCGTCAACATCGCTGGTAGCTCCCTGGGTAGGCCTGTCATCGATGATCACGTTTACAAATGGGATCGGTTCATTGTTCTTGTGATTTAAAATATGGCCCCTGATCAAACCTGTTTGGGCAAACAGGTTGGGAGTCATCAAGATGAACAGCAGGATTATTAATTTGTTTTTGGGTGAATATGTAGTCATAAATGAAGTCGTAGCTGATAAATAATCTATTTTAGAGGAGATAATTCCATCGCAAGCTGTACGAAATCCTCCACCGAAAGCCGCTCGGCACGCAGGTCGAGATAGGAGGAAAGGATGGATGACCTGGTCGCGATGTCCTGGGGCGGAAGCATTGGCCGTATGGCATTCCGCAAGGTTTTCCGTCGCTGATTGAACGCTGTTTTTACAAGCCGGATAAAGAATGCTTCATCACAGGCCAGTTTCGCCGTCTTGTTCCGCTGCAGGCGAATGACGGCGGATTTAACTTTTGGCGGCGGTGAAAATACTGATTCGTTCACTGTGAAAAGATATTCTATGTCATAAAAAGCCTGCAGGAGAACGCTGATGATTCCATAAGTCTTGCTCCCGGGAGGAGCTGCCAGTCTTTCAGCCACCTCTTTCTGAAACATCCCGATCACCTCAGGTACCCGGTCGCGGGACTCGAGCACCCTGAACAATATCTGGGAGGAAATATTGTATGGAAAATTTCCTATCACCGTGAATTTCGCCAGGGGACTGTGATCAATTCCATTTTCAGCAGGAGTTGGATCGCCGGTGGGCGGAAACCAGTTCAGATCATAGGATAAGAAATCAGCCTGGATCAGCCGGTCTGAAATTCCGGGAAAGAATCCCTTCAGGTATTCCACTGATTCCCGATCCACCTCCATAAACCAGGGATCGAGACCAGGAATTTCGAGGATGTATTTTGTCAGCACTCCCATCCCCGGCCCGATTTCCAGTACCAGGGGCCAGGCAGGATTCAGGTAACTGACGATCTTCCTGGCTATGTTTTCATCCCGAAGAAAGTGCTGCCCCAGATGTTTTTTTGGTCGTATCATCATCTTCAGAATTGTTATTGAATTTTATCTCCCCGCAAGGTCCTGAATTTCTTTCGGGCATCCGCGACAAATATACTACCCGGATACTGATCAAGCAGTTCCTGATACAGGAACATGGCTTTCGCCCGGTTGTTCAATTGTTTTTCATTCAGTGTAGCAGCCTGCATCAGGGCATCGTCGGCCATGATTTCATCGGGATATTCCTTTACCACCAGCTGGAAAAGACTGTCGGCCCCGGCATATTTTCCCTGTTTGCGTTTGATCTCTCCTTTTTTATACAGGACCTGCTGTAATATCGGGTGCTCCCTGAAGGTAAGCGGTATAGAATCAAGCGTTACAATTGCCCTGTCCTCCTCGTTGCGGTAATCGAGCAGATCGGCGCGTGCATACATGCCCAGGGCGATGGTATTGCTGTCGGGATCATAGTTCTCGCTGATCAGCAACGACAGGGCAATGGCATCGTTCGAGATAAACTTGGAGGTTGCCGCCTTCAGGATATCCGCCTGGGCTTTGGCCCATTTGAACTCACCGATATAAAAGGAAAGCTTGGCATTTTTAAATTTGGCTTCCTGGCCCAGAACGTCGAATTTGAAGTCCTGGTAAGCCTGCTGGTATAACAGGGTAGCCTCCCAAACATCGTCGGTAAACAACAGGATATCGGCAAGTTCTATCTTACATTTTGCCTGTTCGGCGGCAGATATCCCAGGCAGGTGAAGGGCATGGTTCAACAATGCTGTTGCCTCCCGGGGCTTCTCCAGATAAAAGGCCTTGATGTGTGCAAGATTTCTGATCAGGGTGATATTCGACGGATCATCTTCCGATTCTTTCAACATTTCGTGAATCTCCTTTTCAAGCAATTCAAGCTGTTTCTTTGATGGAACAGGTTCGGAGATGATCTGGAGATAGCGGGTATTTGCCAGCTCCCTGCGACTAACATCATAAAAGAAGCAGGATGGTCCTTTTGAAACCAGGTACTGGTAACATTCGATGGCAATGTCGAATCTTTCATTTGACACAGCAAGATTGGCCAATGAAGACAGTTTTTCTCCGTTTTCCTTCAAACGCCGGTCGAGGGCTTTGGCCTGAATGAGGGCAATGTCAAAATCCTTTTGCTGGATCGAATACCACCAGAGCAGCTCAGCAAAGCAGGTTTTATCAGGTTCCCTTTGCGCCCTGGCAAGGAGAATTTTCCGCAATTTTTCATTCTTTTCATTGTTCACATCAAAGGTCAGGATCATCTGTATCCGGTCCTGAACTGTATTCATGAACGTAAGATTCGATTTGAGGAGATCAAGATATGCATCCATGGCATTGTCAAACTCACCCATTCTTTCGTAAACTCCAGCCATTTCAAAGCCAAAAGGATAGGAATTGTTCAGCAGCTGCCTCCCCTTCTGATAGGCCCTGATGGCATATTCAAACTCGCCCCGGGTGATGAATGCATTGGCAAGGTCAAAGACCTGCTGCTGGTTTGCGACCAGTTTTTTCAGGGCATCCTCATAATATTTCCTGGATTTATCAGGGTGACCTTCCCGGAAGCTGATATAGCCCAGGTCGACGAGGTATTTGGGGGCATCCTGATCGGCCTTCATGCGTTTTTTAACCAACCGTTCGGCCTTGTTGTATTCTTTTATCTCAACCAGGCAGAAATAGAGGTACTGGTAATTGAATGAGGATGGTTTTTTCTCGTAGATATGTCCGAACAACTCAGCAGCTTTGTTAAATTCATGATTTTGATAGAACTGGAGGGCCATCTGTTCTTCATTTCCGGCCTGAGTGGCCTGTTGCTGGAATGGCAGGGTGACCGGTGGTTTTACATCCTGGGAAAAGGCGTGCGCGGTAATGAGAAGGAAGATCAAAACGTGACGCGTGACGCGTGACGCGTGACGGGTGACGCGTGACACAAAAAGCGCGATTGGGGATGGGTCACGAATCATATTGAAGTTATGGCTCACAGAATTCCTGTCGTTTTTTCCGGCTGAAGGAGATTGCATGCGAACCAGGCCATCAGTCCCATTCCTGTTTCGAGGCTGTGCTCATCCACATCGAAGGTGGCGGTATGGAGATTTGAATTGATCCCCCTGTCCTCATTGGTGATCCCCAGCCGGTAGAGGCAGGATGGCAGGCGTTCGGCAAAGTAGGCAAAATCCTCGGCAGTCATGCGTTGGTCCAGCTCTTTCACATGGTCAGATCCCAAAAAACGGGAGGCCAGGTCCCGCAATTTTTCGGTCAGACCAGGATCATTGTTCAGAAAGGGGTAGCCATGCGAAATCCTTACCTGGCAACTGGCTCCCATCGCCTCTGCAATGCCGGATGCCATTTTTTCTATCAACTGGTGAAGCTCCCTGCGCCATGACTCATTGTAGGTGCGAACGGTCCCTTCCATTACCACCTCATCCGGAATAACATTGGTACGGCCGGCACCAATGATCTTCCCGAATGATACGACGGTAGGGATCCCCGGGTCGGCATTCCGGCTGACGATCTGCTGAAGGGCGATGAGGATGTGTGCGGCAATCAGAATCGGATCAATGACCTGGTTCGGGGTTGCAGCGTGTCCTCCCTTTCCTTTCACTGTAATGAATACCTCATCTGTGGATGCCATGTAGGGACCGGATTTCAGTCCGACATCACCGGCGCTGAGGTTGTTTATCACATGCTGTGCGATCACTAAGCTGGGTTCAGGATGCTCAAGAACGCCTTCGTTGATCATCGTGATGGCACCCCCGGGATAGGACTCTTCCGAAGGCTGGAATAATAACTTGACTGTTCCGCTGAACTGATCCTTAACTGTCTCAAGAATTTTAGCGGCGCCCAGCAGGCAGGCCATGTGCACATCATGGCCGCAGGCATGCATTTTACCGGGAATTACCGACTTATATCCGGTATCATTTGATTCAATGATCGGCAGGGCATCCATGTCGGCACGCAGGGCAATACAGCCGGAAGCAGGATCATTTCCTTCGATCAAACCAACGATGCCGGTGCCCGCTACCCCTCTCTGATACCTAATCCCGTATTCATCCAGTTTTTTACAGATAAAATCGGCCGTAAGAAATTCTTCGCACGATAATTCCGGGTTCTGGTGAAGGAACCGCCTGACGGCTATGATCTCTTCCAGGAACGATCCGGATAATGCTTCAATTTTTTTCTTCAGTTGTATCATTGGATTCCGCTGATAAATTGGGTTCAAAGGTAGGAAATGTTTGATAACGACGCAGGTTAGTCCCTGATCAACTTCAACGTTGAATTCATTTCACCAACCTGCACGTTGAGAAAATAGAAGCCCCTCCCCAACAACGAAATGTCGAGGCTGATCCGGTTCTCTGAAGGAACCGTTTGCCGTAGGTACATTACCTGGCTGCCTGTAAGATCGAAAAGCCGGATGTGACATTCACCAGTGGTATTCCTGTTAAAGTCAACCGTTACCGTTCCCGATGCCGGATTCGGATAGATCCGGAACAGGGGAATGGTTACCTCACGCACACTGCTGCAATCCCCAACGGTTATGTAGTTTTCCTTCAGGACCGATTTGACATGAATCCCGTCAGATACTGTAAGCTTTACATTAAAAGTTCCGGGTTCGGCATAGGTCACAGCAGGATTCTGCTCGCTGCTGGTGGCGGGTGTTCCTCCTTCAAATTCCCAGTTCCGGGTGGTGATTTGTTCATAGGAATCATCGGTGAAGACCAGGTTGCTGTTCCTGCATACCGTGTTCTGTGCCGGGTGAAAATAGGGATAGGGACCCGTGGTGTTCAAATCAAAGAAATTGAGGTAGCGCTGCATCAGGATGGTTTGGGATGAGGGAGGCGATACACCTCCGAGTGCGCTGAAATCGAGCATGGTCGCAATAATTTTATAATCATCGCCGTCGTATACTGTTTCAAGGCTCATGGCCGGATTATCGGTATTGACCAATGTGGAATAGGCCGGCGATAATGGATCAAGCGTAAAGATGGCATATTTTAAAGGCGCGGAATAGGAATAACTCATTGAATCGGTAAAGGTACCGCGAACGCCATTCACACGCGGATAATAGTAAACCGGGACTTTCCTGGTGGTATATTTTAACATGGGATGCAGGGAGCTTGTGTTCACATAGTACCAGGTAAAATAACCCTCTATATACAAATTCCCTCCCCGTTTAAGGTAATCGGCCAGGATCACCCCTTCGGATTCTTTCAAGGTATAGCTTCCCGAATTGGCTGTTCCCAGGATCAGAAAAACACTCCCATAACGGTTACAATCGAATTGCAGGGAATTAAGTGTATCAAATGAGACATGCAGGCTGTCAAGCACTTTGACCATGGCATTTTCGGAAGCATGGTTAGAGGACAGGTTGACAAGTGCCACCAGTTTGATCCCGACTGGCATACTGAAATCCAGCATTTTAATTATACCGGTTGAATCATTCAGCAGGATCTGAATCGGAATTATACTGCCAGGCAGGGCATCACGGGAGGCTTTGACCTGAAACCGGAACTCACCGGAGCTGTTGCCATCGAAATGATCTATGGATATCTCGGGGGATGAAAGGATGGAAATCATTGATCCCGTTGAGGCCAGTGTCAACTTCAGGTTCCTTGCCATCTTTTCAGATAAATTTTTTACATTCATAACAAGATCTCCCACCTCACCGGGGTCGAGGATGTCATTATCCCCATCCCATATCCGGGGTGATTCAATTACCATGTCGGGCGCGGCTACCTGGAATTCAACGGCTTTTTCCCAATCCTTTTCTCCGGATTGAACATGCAGCGTAAATCCAACAGGAAAATTATTGGGAAGACCGTTCGTTAATCCAAAGGAAAAGGCGGTCGGGAATGTAAGCGGAATCCCGGGCTGAAGCAACGGGATCGTAAGCAGGCTGTCGGTGATCTGAACCAGTGAATCTGCTGAACGAAGATGGATCGTCAGGTTTTGAAGGGGTTGAGAACCCCTATTGGTCAGCACCAGTTTCATACACGACGGGTGACCAAATTCAAGTTTGCCGCCCGTACTGCACATCAGCCCGTGGGAGATTTCCAACCCGTTTGAAAGCATGAGGACCTTGTTATCTGTCATCTTTCCGGCGTCGGCCGCCCGGACAGGAAGGTCATAGATTTTTGTTGAATCTGCCTGGGAAACTGAGAGTAAACCATCCCCGCTCAGGGTCAGGCCCGAAGGTATCACCGGGGGTAAAAACCGGAAACTCTTCCCCGAGAGTTCATTGGCATTCCACTGCGTTTCAAGCATGAAATTCTGCTCATCCCCTTTCGAAACACCTGTGTAAAATTTATGCTGGAATCCCTGGTTGTTCATGGTCCCGTAACGAAATTCAAACTGACCGCCGGGAAAAAGGATCAGGGCAAAATCGTCCACCGAACTGTTTTGATAATTCATCACAGAGGCCTTCCACCGGATAACGGCGTGCGTGGCATCGGCCTGGTACCAGATGCCGTCATTCTTACTGGTCGGGAGGTAAGCATATTCCTGTGAAAATGATGGCGTGATTGACGGGAACATCTCCAGCATATTCATCTCATCGGTTACGTAAGGCACGGGCAAATACTGCAAATCGAAGCTGACGAACCCGTAATTGTTAATATAGAGGCTGTCATACCTCTTTCCATAGAAGGGGAAACTGAAGGGCAGCGCCACGGCAGTATAGGAGGTGTATTCCTGGGTGGAAAAAATGGAGGTTCCGGTGATAGCGGGCATTGCACCCAATGAAGGAAGCTTTGTGAAATTTTCGGGGAGAGACCAGTTGTAGGGTTGTTTCCCGCCTGAAGCTTCCAGCCGGACCTGGTAGGGCTGCCCCGGAGTCGCCGGCGGCAGGCTGCCGGTTATGATCTGAACCACTGGTTTTTCCATCGCAGCAACAACGGAAATCAGCGTAAGACTGTTGTTTTTTATGACGACATTTTCATTGGTTGCTGCAAATTCCCCGGGCTCACTCAAATAGTTGATGAAAGAGGCCTGCTGAACAGTCCCCTGCCCCATGTCCGAAGGATCCCGTTCATCAATCATCAGGAAATAACGCGCCGGCCTGTCACTTGTAACAAAGTTGAGCAGCTGTGTCACATCAAGGCCAAATTCAATGGTACCGGCATCCGGCAATGAGTCGATGCCCTGCATGACCAGGGGCCCGCCCTGGTAATTGAAGATAGGGAAATCAATGACGTGGTCGGGTTCCAGGCGGATTGTATCGCTGCTAACCCCGGCCAATATCCTGATTTTGTCGCGTGAATCGTGGTTCAGTTTGACTTTCATCGTCAGCAGGGGCCGGTATCCCGTATCGGCGTCCAGGACATACACCCTGTTATTCCAGACGCCCCCTTCGGTATAATTCAGGGCAAAAGAGCGGTACAAGGCATACACAAATCCTTCATTGCTCCACCAGCTCCCATAGGAATTGGCGATTCTGAAACCGCCGATCTCCCAATCGCGCGCATCAACCACGCCGTCTCCGTTGATATCGACATCGTTGGTATATTTACCATCACCGTTCACATCAAACCTGATCGAATCGTTGTAACCTACAACCGTCATTCCATGAACCGGATCGGTTAGCCATGCAATGATAACATTTTTATCCTCCTCCGGCGTTCCTGCAGGCAGTTTTGGCATATTGTTCAGCGTGGCGCTGTTGGTTGAAAAGCAGGCAATCCCCCCGGTTGACGATCCATCGAGATGGTCGTACAGATAATTTTTCAGGGTAATGATTCCGTCTGCATTGTTGACCTTAATGGCGGATACCTGCTTCAGATGGTTGAACATGCCCCGGTAGTATTTGTCATATCCGCTGATCCAACCCAGGAACGAAGCATTGGTATCGAGCCCGAAGTCGTTGGAGGTCATATGTCCCTGCTGCCTGATCACCTCGAAACTCTGGAGATAGTTAGCCCCAACGTATCGTTGTCCCTGGTTCATGAAATTCCAGGTGTAATGGGCCGGATAGCTGTTTTCCCAATACCAGCCGGGCTGGTTCCGCAACCGGTTTATTTCGTAGCCATACACATAGGCCACACCGCAAAATTGCTGGCAGGTGAAGAAGATAAATTGATCTTTGATTCCCGGCCAGTATTCATTTTTTGAATTATCGACCACGGCAGGCAGGGACCTGTTCCGGTACATTTCCGGAAGATGTAGTAAAGGCAGCCTGACTGCCAAAACCGAATCATGAATCCTGGCCGATTGCGGGTAGAATCCCGGTATCGCCCTCCGACTTGTGTTTTGTCCAACAAGCAGCATGGGCCATAGGAAAACAACAACAAGGGAGATGATGTACCTGCCGGATAGTAAGGGTGTTTTCAACTATGGATGCTCCTGTATGTAAGCGCTACAAGGGAATATTCCCGTGTTTCTTTGGCGGATTGGTTTTACTCTTATTCTGGGTCAGCTCAAGCGCCTGGATCAGTTTTGTCCGTGTCTGGCGCGGAAGGATGATCTCATCCACATAACCGAGTTCGGCTGCCTTATAGGGATTGGCAAAGGTGTTGCGGTATTGGTCGACTGCATCGGTACGATCGGTGTCATTCAGCTTTCCCTTGTGGATAATGTTGACAGCACCTTCAGGGCCCATCACTGCAATCTCAGCTGTGGGATAGGCATAATTGACATCGGCTCCGATGTGTTTGCTCGACATCACATCGTATGCGCCGCCATAAGCCTTCCGGGTGATCAATGTAATCTTGGGGACCGTTGCCTCGGAGAATGCGTAAAGCAACTTGGCCCCGTGCTTGATGATCCCGCCAAACTCCTGGTTTGTACCGGGCAGGAAGCCGGGAACATCCACAAAGGTGATGATCGGGATGTTGAAGCAGTCGCAGAATCGCACGAAACGGGCTGCCTTGATGGAGGAATTGATGTCAAGCACCCCGGCCAGGAACGCAGGCTGGTTGGCAACCAGACCGACCGGTTTTCCACCAAGCCGTGCAAATCCGGTCAGAATATTCTGGGCATAGTGCGGCATCACCTCGAAGAAGTTATTGTTATCCACCACCGTTGTGATGATATCCTTCATGTCGTAAGGCTTGTTGGGATCGGCCGGCACCACGGTCTGCAGCTTTTCATCCTGCCGCATCACATCGTCGGTACAGGGCTGCGTGGGTGGATCTTCCATGTTATTTCCAGGGAGGAAACTCATCAGCTCCCTGATCATAAGCAACACCTGTTCATCATTCTCGCCCGCAAAATGGGCTACACCGCTCTTCGCGTTGTGTGACATGGCTCCGCCCAGATCCTCCATGGTCACCTCTTCGTGGGTCACGGTTTTAATAACTTCAGGGCCTGTGACAAACATATAGCTCGATTCTTTAACCATAAAAATGAAATCGGTCATGGCAGGTGAATAAACTGCTCCGCCGGCACAGGGTCCCAGGATGGCCGAGATTTGCGGAATCACACCCGAGGCCATCACATTGCGGTAGAAAATATCGGCATATCCGGCCAGGCTTTCAACACCTTCCTGGATCCGGGCGCCACCTGAATCGTTGAGGCCGATGAGCGGAGCGCCCATGCGCATGGCCATATCCATGATCTTGACCACCTTGTCGGCGTTTGCCCGGCTCATGGTGCCTCCAAAAACCGTAAAATCCTGGGCAAAGACAAAGGTCAGGCGCCCGTCAATTTTTCCATACCCGGTCACAATTCCATCGCCCGGAACCTTGTTATGCCCCATCCCAAAATCGTGACAGCGGTGCATCACCAGCTTATCCATCTCCACGAAGGTGTCGACATCCAGCAAAGTCAGGATGCGTTCACGCGCGGTCAGCCTTCCGTTTTTATGAATCTTGGCAATTTTCTCAACGCCGCCGCCAAGTTCAGCCTTGCGATTTTTATCCTCAAAAAACTGATAACGTTCTTCTATGGTCTGCATAAGTTCTTTTTAAATCAAAGATCAATATAAATTTTTGTCACCTGTCCCATCCTCACTATTAGCTTATACTATTCCTCCGTCACAATGTTCTCCAATTTGATCATAAGCTGGTGTGAATCCACGGTATCGCCCTCTTTCACAAGAATGGCCTGAACAATTTTATCACCGGTTGATTTGAATTCACTCTGCATTTTCATGGCCTCCACGATGATCAGGGTTTGGCCGGCTGTGACGACATCACCAACCGATACGGGAATTTTCACGATTTTTCCGGGCATGGGCGAGAGCACCTGGTTTGATCCTTCCACCGCCTGTCCCTGGTTCCGGTTATAAATATATTTTGATTCTGCATCGATGACTTCTGCATCAAATGATTTGGCAAAGGTGTTCACAATGAATTTTTTACTGGACTCTCCCCTGATCAATTCCACATTGTAGGAATGACCATTGTATAGAATGGAATAGACCCCATTTTCAACCTCGACGATATCGAGATCGTATTTAAGGTCATCGACCTTTATCAACGCCTTGGTTCCAACCCTGTTGAGCATTTCAATTTTCGAAGTGCGATGCCCGATACTTATTTCGTATGCCATTTGGATCTATTATAATCGTAAAACATTCCGTTTGCGGCCAAAATCTTTCCAGTTGCTTCCAAGTTCCTCTGTGTATTTCGGAGGCTGTATTTCAGCAAGTTTATCAAGGTAATCAACAAATACGGTGATGATGGCCATGTCTTCACATTCGGTCCCGCACTGTTTGGTTGTAAACAACCGGTCGTGGTTGTCTTCGATGAAATGGGTGTTGTATTTGCCTTCAATGAATTCAGGCGCATCCATGATCCGCTCGAGGAATTTGATGGAGGTCTTTACCCCTGTGATCTTGTATTCATATAAAGCACGCCGCATCCTTGCAATCGACTCTTTTCGGGTTTTTCCCCAGGTGATCAGTTTACAGATCATCGGGTCATAATGCATGGGGATCTCGTACCCTTCATATACATACCCGTCATAGCGCACCCCTAGTCCGAGCGGTACTGTAATATGCTTGATGATGCCCGGGTTGGGCATGAAATTGTTGTCGGGGTCCTCGGCATAAATGCGGCATTGGATGGCATGCCCGTGCTGCCTGAGTTCCTCCTGCCTGAATGAAAGGGGCAATCCGTTGGCTATGTAGATCTGCTCTTTTACCAGGTCAACGCCCACCACACGTTCCGTTACCGGGTGTTCGACCTGTAACCGGGTGTTCATTTCAAGGAAATAATACTCGAGCTGGTCACTGACAATGAATTCGATGGTACCTGCCCCTTCATAGTTTACGGCCTTGGCTGCTGCGACGGCCTTCTCCCCCATTTCCTTCCGCAATTCGGGATTCATCAGGGGCGAAGGAGTTTCCTCGATCACCTTTTGATGACGCCGCTGGATGGAACATTCCCGTTCGAAGAGATGGATCACATTTCCATGCTGATCGGCCAAAATCTGGAATTCGATGTGATGAGGCGATTCGATGTATTTTTCAATATAAACCGAATCATCTCCAAAAGCATTCATGGCCTCCGATTTCGCCATACGCAATGATGGCACCAGCTCATCCATGGTCTTCACAAGTCTCATCCCTTTTCCACCCCCACCGGCCGAGGCTTTGATCATGACAGGTAACCCTATTTCGTTGACCACCTCCACTGCCTTTGTTTCATCTGAAAGTTTTTCAGTGGTTCCGGGAACAACCGGGACCCCCGAGGCGATCATGGTCTGCCGTGCAGTGATTTTGTCGCCCATCGTTCGTATTGCGTAGCCATCCGGACCAATGAATTTGATCCCTTCTGCTTTGCACCGATCCGAAAAACCTGCATTTTCCGATAAAAAGCCATATCCCGGATGGATCGCGTCGGCTCCGCATTTTTTAGCGATCCCGATGATGGTTTCAACGTTAAGATAACTTTCGCGCGATGGTGCGGGGCCGATGCAATAGGCCTCATCGGCATACCTTACATGCATTGCCTTCCGGTCAACTTCCGAAAATACCGCCACCGTTTTCAGTCCAAGTTCCCTGCACGACCGCATTACCCTTACCGCGATCTCACCACGGTTGGCAACAAGCACTTTTTTTATCATACGCACATACTATTTAATCTGATTCTAAAGAACAAAACTATCAAAAAAAAATTTAGCGACCTAAATATTGCCGGCTTTTTAAGGTTATTTAACAATTTAACAAATGAAAAAAGATAAAGTATGAACAGTGGTCCTGTATTTTTCCGATCTTTGCCGAAAATCCCTCCCAAATATCATGTGGAAAAAAAGTACCGGCATTATTCTCATCCTGATATTTCAACTGCTTTTTTCCTGTCAAAACGATCCTGCCGCATCCTCGGTAAAGCGGGGTCTGGCTGTTCCGCAGAAAAAAGAGGCGGTCATTTCGTATGATACGCTGCTCGAAGCCTTTAAAACACTCAAGAAGGATCCGCTGCTGAAAAACGCCTCCGTCGGATACTTCATCGTTGATATTACCACGAAAGAACCTGTGATTGTTGCAGAATTTCATGCCAAACAGCCCATGATTCCTGCTTCCACCCTGAAAATATTCGTGACCGGCGCCGCACTGGAATTCTTTGGAAAACAGATCATTCCCGAAGTCACCATTACAAACCAGATGAGTGTCAACTGGAGATCTTCAAAACTGTTGCGGAAAATCGGAGGCAAGGTTTACCATTCTGCGACCACTGAAGCCGGGGTAAGGGCGATCAAGGAATTCTGGACTTCCAAAGGCGTGGAAACAGATGGGATGAACTTTTACGACGGGAACGGATTATCGAGGAATAACGCCATCTCCCCGAAACAACTGGTCGATGCCCTTTACGCCATGAGGACCTCGCCTTTCTTCCAGACTTTTTATGAATCACTTCCACTGGCCGGTATGAGCGGAACTTTACGGAAGGCTATGAAGGGAAGTGCCGCTGAAGGGCGGATCCGTGCAAAGACAGGCACCATCAACAATGTGAAGAGTTTCGCAGGGTACGTTCACACCGTAACAGGACGAAAACTGATCTTTTCGCTGATCGTCAATGGATTCGAAGGCCGGGTGAAGGTGGTGAAAAAGAAGCTCGAGGGTGTGCTGATCAGTATGGCGGAGATTTAAACGTGACGCGTGACACGTGACGCGTGACGGAAATTTACAGATACTTTTCTTAATTTCTTTTAAATTTCCATGGGATCAGCATGGGGACCTTTTTCATGTATTCCCGGTAATCGACACGACGGATCAACATCCGTTGTTCAATCATCGGAATGCTGGCAAAAAGGAACATCAATGTGATGGCGGCCGGGCCGATGATAACCCACCAGAACAAGGGGTTGGATGCGAGCGCGAAAAAGTAGAGTCCCCACCAAAAAAGGATTTCACCAAGATAGTTCGGATGTCGTGTCAACGACCACAAGCCCTGGTCCATGGTTTTACCGGTTTCCTTGTTCACCATTACAAACAGCCGAAGTTGCCGGTCGGAAATGGCTTCAAGTAAAATGGCGCCGCCGGTAACCAACATAGCCAGCAGATCCATTGCGTTCAGCGGCCGGTAATCCTGAACCACTGCAGCCTAGATTGATAAGGTTCCACCGAAAACCATTAGGGCCGGGAAGAGATGTATCCCAAAAAAACTGACAACCCAGTACCCTTTGCCGCTCTTCTTCCGGAAATCGACATACCTCCAGTCTTCATGTTTCAATCCCGGCCATCCGCGCAGAAAGTTCCATGTGAGTCTGACACTGTAGGCAAGCGTAAGCAGAAACAGGATGATGATGCGCGGGGAGTCCATCAACCGCTGATGGATTCCTGAAACATTGATATACGTGGAGTGTGTTACCAGGGTAACCACACCCTGGGGGTTGTTTTCATTGACAAGCGACTGTTCCGCCACGACCATAGCAAGGTAATAAAGGACCATCAGGGGCGGTGCTATACTCCAATATGGATCAAAAACGCTGGATTTATTAAAATCGATGCTTCCCATAAAAATGATCAGGACTGCAACCCCGGCAGCAACTGCCGATTTAACGATGATCGGGTAATTGCTCACGGTACTGACCCAGAAACCAAGACCAAATGCAATGAGGTAAACTATCAGGAGTATCGCTCTTCCTTTTCTTATCTCCTTCATGAAGTGAATGTCAAAATGCGCTGAATATTATACGAATGACTGCAAATCATACAATTTCCTGTAAACTCCATTCTTCTCTAGAAGATCGGTATGGGTTCCGCGCTCCACGAGTTTACCGCTCTGGAGAACGATGATTTCATCGGCAAACTGAATGGTGGAGAGGCGATGCGCAATTACGACCGAGGTACGGTTTCGCATGAGGTTTTCAAGCGCCTGCTGCACGAGGCGCTCCGATTCAGTGTCGAGTGCAGAGGTGGCTTCATCAAGGATAAGGATCGGCGGGTTCTTCAGCACCGCCCGGGCGATGCTCAGCCTCTGGCGTTGTCCGCCTGAAAGCTTGGTTCCCCTGTCACCTATGTTTGTATAATATCCCAATGGCATCTTTTCGATAAACTCATGGGCATTGGCCACCTTTGCAGCTGCAATGACCGCATCCTCCCCCACATTTTCCATCCCAAAGGCGATATTGCTGAATACGGTATCGTTGAACAGGATGGTTTCCTGTGAAACGATCCCCATCAAACCACGCAGATCACGGATCACAAGATCACGGATATCGACGCCATCGATAAAAATGCCCCCTTCGAGGCAATCATAGAAACGGGGCAACAGATCAACCATCGTTGATTTCCCGCCACCGGAAGGCCCAACCACCGCTATGGTTTTTCCCTTTTTAATTTCCAGGTCAATCTGTTTCAGCACCGGTTCCTGAACATAGGAGAAATTCACATTCCGGTAAACAATTTCATGGTTGAAATCTTTCTTCTCCACAGCATCCGCCTTTTCAACGATCACCTCGGGCTCACTCAGTACATGTTCAATCCGCTCAACGGAGGCAGCACCTTTCTGAATGTTATAATAGGCCTGGGTGATGGCCTTGGCCGGGGGCATAATCTGGGAGAAGATCCCGAGATATACCAGAAATGCAGCGGCATCGAGAAAGTTCCCGGGGGTAAATACCAGTTTTCCGCCATACCATAACACAATGGACATAACGCAGGCACTGAGGAATTCGCTTAACGGGGAGGCCAGGTCACGCTTGCGGTACAGCCTGATCATCAGCCGGTTGTAATCATTGTTGGTATGCCGGAAACGTTTATTCGCAAATTCAATTGCATTGAAGGCCTTGATGATCCTGAGCCCTGAAATTGTTTCTTCGATCATCGACAGGATAATGCCCATCCTCAATTGTCCTTTATCGGATGTGCGCTTCAGGCTTTTCCCGATCCGCCCGATGATAAATCCGCTGACCGGAAGAAGTACCAGCACGAACACTGTGAGCGAAGGGCTGATGACAAACAGCGTTATCAGGTAGGTGATCATGGTGATCGGATCGCGAAAGGCCATTTCGAGGGAACTCATGATAGACCATTCAACCTCCTGAACATCATTGGTCATGCGGGCCATGATATCGCCCTTGCGTTTTTCATTGAAATAGGATAATGGCAGGATCATAATTTTCAGGTAGAGGTCATTCCTCAGATCCTTTACTACCCCATTTCTCACAACGGCCAGGAAGAACATGGCGAGGTAGCGGAATAGATTTTTCAGAAAAAACAACACGATGATCGTGATGCAGATGTAGACCAGCAGTTTCTCATGGCCGAATTTTTCAAGTAACCGGCCGCAGTAATAGTAAAAGTTATCTTTAAGAACATCGACCTCCATCCTGATCGGAGGCGCTGAATGGGGAATGGGCAGATTATTGAAAAGCATTTGTAAGACGGGGATGAAAAGCCCAAAGGAAACCAGCGAAAAAAGAACGGAAAGAATATTGAATATTACGTTAAGCATGGCATAAACCCAATAGGGCCCGGCATAACGTAAGATTTTAAAAAAGCTTTTCATTGCTGCAAAGATAGAAGTTTAACATTAAATATTTCACCTGACAAAAAAATCGTTAATCATCATATAGTTAAATATGTACCTTTGTATCCCGGTTTGGATAGAAAAGCTCTTCCTCCGACATAATTTAAGTTAGAAACTTCAACCCAGAAGTGAGCCATGAGAAAAGTTTTTACAAGTTTATGCCTGATCACACTGGTGATTTTTGCAGCCTGCAGCAAAAGTGAAACAACCCCAGATCCAGGGGCGGGTTCAAATTTTAAATTCAACAGCCTTGTTGCTGCTGACACGGTTATTAAGGTGAACGACGTCACAACGATCACCGCCAATGCAGTGGGCGACGGATTGAGTTATAAATGGACGGCTTCTTACGGGACTTTTGTCGGAAGCGGAGCTACTGTGCAATGGACCGTCTGCCATCAGGATAAATTTACCATCAACTGTGAAGTAACTGATCAATTCAACCATTCCGAAACAAAAACCGTCATTGTCAGGTCAGAAAATTAAACCAGTTCTGTTCCTGGTTATTTGCACCCAATTTCTTTTTGCATCCATTGATTTGCAAGCACAATGTTGCTCCACCGGAAGTCCGGTAGGCGCTTCGGTCTATGTGGGCGTGCTTGGAAAAAATTATTTCCGGGCCATAACCTATTACCGGCACAGCTTTTCTGACACTTACTACCAAAACGACCTTAAATCGACAGAGAATGTCCAGTTATCCAATTCCAGTTTTAATTTCGCCGGGATTGCACTGGCGTATGGGGTCACAAAGCGGCTCACGATAGAGTTTGAAGCCGGGTACTATTTTAATAAAACACAGAATTTTAAAAACATTGATTACCAGGCCAATGGTTATGGATTGTCGAACGGGATCCTGGTTTTCAAATATGGAACCATTATAAGGCCGGTACAACAGATTGAGCTCACCACCGGATTCGGGATTCGTTTCCCGTTTACGACCAACCCGCAGGTTGTCGACGGGGTGCAACTGAACCGCGATGTGCAGCCTTCAACCAATTCATTCGGATTGTCGGAGATGATCTTTTTCAACAAGGGTTTTCCGGCCATTACCCTGCGGCTTTTTTCCATCAACCGTTATGAATATAATTTTGCCGACAAGAACAACTACAAGTACGGCAACACGTTGCTTAATTCCATCTTTGTTTCCAAAAAGATCGCGACCTATTTCTTTGGGATTGTACAATTACGCAGCGAATGGAAAACCAATGACAAGGATTTTGACCATATAAATACCGAGGGCGGAGACAAGGTGATCAATTCAGGCTTCTACCTGTTGACGCTTTCCCCGCAACTGAGCTACAGCATCATCGGGAAATGGAATGTAACGGTGAGTTATGACATTCCGATGTACAAATACTATAACGGCAAACAAATGACCCCGAAATATTCTTTCGCCATCAGTCTCACCCGCGATTTTAACCTCGGGAAAAAGCAACCCCGGATCCAGCCTGAAATTATAAAATAGCCATCGCTTCGCTATTCCACTTCATCACGAAAGTCATCGGCATCATCATAAGCTTCCACTTTACGGCCAGGCAATGGCAATTTGTTACCGATTTCCCTGTTTTTCATTCAACAATAATATTTGTTAACTTTGCCAGATGGAATCGACACGTCAGCAAAAAATATCCCGCCTGATCCAAAAGGATTTGGGTATTATTTTCCAGCAGGAGAGCCGGAATTTATTTGAAGGAGCCCTGATCACTGTGACAAAGGTCCAGGTGAGCAAGGATCTCGCCATTGCAAAAGTGTACCTGAGTTTGTTTATCACGACCGACAAGCAGGCTCTGATTGATAAAATCCGCCACCATGGCCGTGAAGTCCGCCACCACCTGGCCCAGCGCGTACACAACCAGCTTCGCGTCATGCCCGACCTCCAGTTTTACCTGGATGATTCGCTCGATTATATTGAGAATATTGATAGTTTACTGAAGTAACAAGGTAACAGGGTAACTATGCAATACGATCCAATAAAAAAATCGCTGGGGAAGGTTTTCAACAGTTCGCCATTTTTACGAATTTTCTTTTACAAACTATTGGATTTATTGCTGTTACGTGCATGGCATGTCAGGCAGGAAATTCGGAGATGGGCGGAAAACAGGCGGGTCCTCCCGGGAGATGGCAAACGCTTCATCCTCGATGCAGGTTCGGGCTTCGGGCAGTATTCCTACTTTCTTGCAGGCCTTAATCCATCATGGTTTGTTGATGCGGTGGACGTCAAAGACGAACAGATTGCCGATTGCAATGCCTTTTTCACCAAAATCGGAAGGAAAAATGTTCTTTTCGAAAAGGCTGACCTGACCCGGTTTTCAAAACCCGACCGGTTTGATCTCATCCTTTCGGTGGATGTCATGGAACATATTGCCGATGATGAGGCTGTGTTCCGGAATTTCTTCGACTCCCTGACCCGGGATGGAATGCTGCTGATCTCAACCCCATCAGATCAGGGTGGCTCTGATGTGCATGATCATGCGGAGGGGGAATCATTTATTGATGAACATGTCCGCGACGGGTACAACATGTCCGATATCAGGGAAAAACTTAAACGTGCCGGGTTTACCAACACCGAAGCAAGATACACTTACGGGACTCCGGGAAAAATAGCCTGGCAGTTGTCAATGAAGTACCCGATCCTGATGTTGAACACGACCAGGCTGTTTTTCATCCTGCTTCCATTCTATTACCTTCTCACCTTCCCGGTCGCTTTTTTCTGCAATTGGCTTGATACCCGTGCACATCACAAAACCGGAACCGGTTTGATTGTAAAGGCCTGGAAATGAACTTTCCCTTCTATATAGCCCGCCGTTACCTGGTTTCAAAGAAATCGCACAACATCATCAATGTCATTTCAGGTATTTCGGTGGTGGGCGTCGCGATTGGTGCCATGGCCCTCATCATCGTGCTGTCGGTCTTTAACGGATTCGACAAACTCGTGGTATCGCTCTTCAGTTCTTTCAACCCCAACATACAGATTACAGCCAGTCACGGTAAAACGTTTAATCTGAACACGCTTCCCCTTGGTGAGATAAAAAAAATTCCCGGGGTGGTACATGTTACGGAGGTCATTGAAGAGGATGCCTTGTTAAAGTACAAGGATAATCAGTGCATTGTCACCATCAAAGGGGTGAGTGAAGGGTATAAAAATACAAGCGGGCTGGATACGATGATGGTGGAGGGGACCTTTGTACTGGAAGACGGGGATAAGGATTTTGCCATCCTGGGTTACGGGGTTGCCGGCACGCTTGGTATAAACCTGCAGGATTATCTCAACCCGATTTCAGTTTATGTTCCCCGCCGTGATGCATCATTTTCCGGTGGCTTTGAAAACGCCTTTAATTCCGAGGTGATCTTCCCTTCCGGCTTTTTTCAGATCCAGTACGAGTTTGATGTCAAGTATGCCATCATGCCCCTGCGTTTCGTAAAAAAAATACTGGCATATGAGAATGAACGTACTGCAGTGGAAATTGATCTGGACAAAAAGGCAGACCAGTCAAAAGTCCAGCAGGAGATCGAAAAAATAGCAGGCAGGAATTTTATTGTAAAAAACAGGTATCAGCAGCAGGAGATCCTTTACAAGATCATGGTTTCAGAGAAAAACTATATCTTCATGATCCTCACCCTCATCCTGATCATCGCCACCTTTAATGTGATCGGAACCCTGTCGATGCTTATCCTGGACAAGAAAAAAGATATTGCCGTGCTGCGGAGCATGGGTGCCGGCCAACGATTGATCCGCCGGATATTCCTGTTCGAAGGACTTCTGATCTCCATGATCGGGGCCCTCTCCGGACTTATACTCGGCGCCCTTGTTTGCTGGGTACAGATCAGGTTCGGCCTGGTGCGGCTCGGGGCTGCTGACAGCACCTTTATTGTAAACGCTTATCCTGTGCAACTGCAGTTCGCCGATTTTATCGTTGTTTTCGTTACCGTTATGACCATCGGCCTCCTCGCTGCCTGGTATCCGGTGTATAACATTAAAAAAATCCACCTCGGTCAAATTAAACTTGACTGAAGTCATTTCATGATTGGATTATGCTTAACTTTGTTAATTACTTCACACACGAATTTGTATCCACCTAATCCTGGAGTTCCATGCGTAAAATTTATGTTGCATTCCTGATTGTAGCCCTGTCAGTTCAAGCATTCAGCAATAATTGGATAGAGCTTGGTTCTGCGGTTGTAAAACCAGCCAAAGTCAACCTGGTTTCATCTTCACTTGATCGTTCGGTTGTTCATTTCAAACTGGAAGGATTTACACTTCGTGAAGTGCAGACACCCGTTGGTGCTGCATTTTCTGTTGATGTCCGGAATTCGACCCCGATCCTTGAATCGGGTGCTCCTGATTTACCTAAGATGACTGCCTCGCTGGTTATTCCTGATCAGGCCGGGATGAGCATTCGCGTGATCTCCTCCAGATTCAAGGATTATCCTGATATCATGGTGGCACCATCCAAAGGAAATATCATGAGAGATGTGGATCCCTCAACAGTTCCATTTCAATACGGAGCGGCCTATTCCCTCGATCAATTTTACCCCGGAACTTTAACCGGCACGCGGGAACCTTACATCATCCGCGATGTACGTGGACAAACCATCATTGCCTACCCGTTCCAGTATAATCCGGTTACCAGGACACTGCGGGTTTATTATGACATCACCCTCGAACTTTACAAAACAGATGATAACGGCATCAACCGGTTAAACGGTCCGGCCGGAGTTAAAAAAATCCATCCCGATTTTCTTTCTGTTTACCAGAATCAGTTTTTGAACATGTCGGAGATTGCCTATACTCCCCTGGGCGAATATGGAAACCTGCTGATCATAAGCTACGGTCCGTTTATGAATGCCATGCAGCCTTACGTTGACTGGAAACGGGCAGAGGGCTATCATACGGAAATGATCAGCAAAGATTCCATCGGCACAACCGCCGCCCAGATAAAGACTTTTATTGCGAATTATTACAACACCAACGGGCTTACCCATGTACTGCTTGTCGGGGACGGACCACAGATTCCGACCAATACGGGATCGGGTCTTGGCGGCCCTTCCGACAATGCCTATGGGTATGTCGTCGGGAATGACCATTACTCCGACATTTTTGTCGGAAGGTTTTCCGCTGAAAATGAGGCCCAGGTACTGACCCAGGTACAGCGTACCCTTGAATATGAACAAAACCCGCAATTCCTGACCGAGGATTGGTTTACAACCGTGATCGGCATTGCTTCCGACCAGGGTCCGGGTGATGATAATGAATATGACTATCAGCATATCCGGAACCAGCAGACCCTGTTGCTCAATTACAACTATACCGCAAATCCGGAACTATTTGACGGATCACAGGGAGGAAATGATGCCCCCGGCAACCCGACTCAGGCCATGGTTGCCACCCAGGTCAACAGCGGCGCCAGTCTTATCCTTTACACCGGTCATGGAAGTAAAACATCGTGGGGAAGCTCCAATTTCAGCAACTCCAATGTAACCCAGCTGACAAACGCCGGCAAACTCCCGTTTATATGGTCGGTGGCCTGTGTGAATGGTGATTTTGTAAGCGGGGGTCCCTGTTTCGCCGAAGCCTGGATGCGGGCTTCACAGGGAGGACAACCGACCGGAGCCATTGCCTTTCTGGGCTCTACAATCAACCAGAGCTGGAATTCTCCAATGGAGGGACAGGATGCCATGACCAATATCCTCATTGAATCTGACTCAAATAACATCAAACGGACATTTGCCGGCTTGTCCATCAATGGATGTATGAAGATGATCGATGCCTATGGCACAGATGGAGCAAATATGGCCGACACCTGGACTGTTTTCGGGGATCCGACCGTCATGGTCAGAACAGCTGTACCTCAGCCAATGGCCGTACAGTACGACACCTTGCTTTTTGTCACCGATTCCACACTGACTATCTATTGCAATGTCATGGAGGCCCGTGTAACAGCCACGATTGCCGACAATATTCTTGCAACAGGGGTGGTTGTAAACGACACTGTTACGCTTGCCTTTCCAGCGCTTACCACTGCATTTGATACAATCCACCTGGTTGTTACCGCCTACAATATGATTCCCTACACGGGGGTCCTCATAGTCCGCTCCGTTCCTACGGCAGTTGAGGCTGGTTTTATCGGGCTGCCCTCACGGGTTGTACCTGGCAATTCAGTTGCGTTTGCCGATACATCCATCGGGAATACCATCATGTGGGAATGGAGTTTCCCGGGCGGAACTCCGTCGGTTTCCACTGAAAAAAATCCGGTCATCACCTACGATTCGATCGGAACCTATGATGTTAAACTGATCGCCAGCAATGGTTTCTATTCCGACAGCGTTCTGAGTGTCGGGTATATTGTGGTTGATTTTCCGACCTTTACCAGAGATAAAAATGAATCATCCTCCTGCACGATTCTTCCTAACCCCAGCAACGGGATCTTTACTTTGAACATGAACTCTTCGCAAACCGATCAACTGGAACTTGCCGTGTTTGACATGGTTGGAAACAGGGTCTATTCAGAGAAGAATTTAGTTATCGCGGGGCAACTCAATAAAACCGTTAACCTGACAATGCTGCTTGAAGGGATCTATTTTATGAAAATTTCAGGAGAGCATGGGATGACTACCCGAAAAATGGTCATCAAAAAATAGGGATTAAGGAGAACTTACTGCAATCATCCTGGGTTTAATGGCGAATGATCAGCTTCTTCGCCACCCTTGCCTGTCCTTCTGACTCAAATATGCAGAAGTAGAGTCCATCGGGATAATCCGTGGTATTCAGCGTAATTTCCTTTGCGGAGTCCTCCATGACTATTTCAAGAATTTTATTTCCCAGCAGATCATGCAGAATGAGCTTACCAGGTAATCCACTGGGTTTCCAGCTTAATTTAACGTAGTTCCCTGCAGGATTCGGGCTGGCAAACATTTCGCCGGATGTAAGGGTGGGTTCATCCACTCCCATCGGCCTTGACAAATATTTGGTCTCCACACATACGGAGTCGTTCGGGTTGGCACCGTCAAACCAAACATACCTGATCCTTGACTCCCCCGAATACCCATATGAATCATACGTGCCGTCGAAACGGTTAACCACCTCCTGCGACTTCATCAGGATGGGGTTTGTGGACACCATAACCTTGGGTACGTAGCAAACGTCCCAGCAGAAGCTGTTGTTTGAGCCCTGCAATATCAGCAGGTATACTTTTTTGCAATAGACATTCAGGCTGCCGGTATTTACATTCTTAACCTTCATCCCAAAAGTAAAGGCTTCCTTTGTATCCACATTCTTGGTCAGCAATTCCCCATTCTGACGCCTGACGTCCTGTCCCCCGACGGTTTCGTAAAGTTCCAGACTCTGTGCAAAACCCATCCCACCTGTAATCACGAGCAGGGTGGCTATCAATGCTATCTTTTTCATCGGTTATTGAATTTTGATTTTCGCAGTGTAAACCTGATTGTTTGATTCCATTCTGAGAATATAGTTACCATCCGGAATATCAGAGACATCAAATTCCAGATTATAAAAACCGGCGGGAAGTTTCTGATCAGTGAAGGTTTTAACCATTTTACCACTGAAATCGAAGAGTGCGGCGTTAACCTGTCCTGTTTCGGCCATGCGGATGTGAACATTGGCTTGTCCATGCACCGGGTTCGGAAAAACATTCAGAATGGCTGTCGGCGAAGTAGTGATGGTTTCAAACCCAAGAGGCCGTGCGACACCCTGTTTCACAGCCTGCTGAATCTCCGACAGGTTCAGGGCTCCCTGGTACCTGTCAATAAAAATGATCATGTCACAATTTGCGTCAACCCATTCTTCATCCACATTCAACGAAATCGTCCTGGTTACTGCCGAACCCTGCTCCCAGGTACCGTTCACCAGGATATCACCCATCGGAATAAAATTCATGGCGCGGAGAACATTTTTATGGTTATAGTTATCACCGCCCGGACACTCCGGGAAATGCTGCTGGTAACCGATCAGGTTGCTTTCAATGAGGACTGCGTTGATCCGGTACTGTCCCTGCATTCCGGGCTTTAAGGCCGTAGCTTTAACCACAACCGTCATTTCCCTGCTGTCAGGATTGTATTCCTTGGAAGTGATCTCAAGTTTTACCGGTGACTGAGGCATCCGCGCATACCTGGCATTAACCGTATCGACCACTTCGTCAATATCTGAAGGCACCCCCATCTGGTTCACCTGCGCAGCCCCGGATGTCTCATAATGGAGTGAATCAATCAGCGGGAAAAAATCGTTGTTCTCGTACCTTGACATACTCCCGTGTATTTCGATGATCAGGGTGTTCGGGTGACTCTTCAAGATCACCTTTTCCATCACCGTGTCCATGCATGGGCAATGGCCGCAGTTGGTATTGGTAAGATTCTGAATGAGGATGTTCCGTTGATTCTGCGTATATCCGGTTTGTGTAGCAATGAATGTCAGGATCAGCAATACTGACATGCAACAGATAAAGGTTTTCATGGCCTGGGCGATTTACATGTAAATAACAAATGTAATGAAACAGGCATGAATAATCAAGTACATGCAAGAAAAAACCATGACCTGCATGTTTAATACAGCAGAATGACTTGATAATCAGAGTTAGAGTTCGGCGGATTTAACCACATGCAAAACCTCCTTGGTGTCGGCATCCGAAATAAAGGCAATTACGCTGCAATTGGACGGGACCCAGGTTTTAGGTTTGAAATCAAAGGAATATGATTTTGTAATCAGGGTGTTGGCGGCCGGGTTGACGGCTATTTCCTCTCCAAAACTTCCGTTCAGCGACCCCCTCAGAACATGCATGAACTTGAAGTTCATTATGATCGGGATCGAATCTCCCGGGACATTGTTCAGCTGCCCCCCGAAAATATTGTCTTCAAGGATACACACTGTTAAATTCACCTTCCCGGTATAACCAGCGAGGAATTTCACATTCACGCTTGTATTCATGAGTTTGGTTCCGGAATTGAAGTTGTTTTTTACGGTCATGATGGCAATTTTCGGCAAAACTACTGCAGCCTGGATGGCCTGGTTCCAGTCGGTGGTACCAAAGGAGGGCTTTCCGTTTAAAGGCCGCCTGTTGACCATTCCTTTCGGATATCCGTCGATGTTAAAACTACTGTAATCGTTCCATTCGTCGCCGGCAGGAGACCTGTAATCGGCCGTGAGATAAGGGACATGATGAATCGGATCGGGCTTTGCAAAAGAGCCGGCATGAACTGCAATCACAAATACCTGCCCCAGGTAGAGGGCCTGTACCGTATTGGCAATTTTCGCGGCAGGAGCACAATTCACACACAGGTGGCCGGTATAATCCTCCAGTAACACTGCCCGCTTGGTGGTGTCGACCACGACGGATTTGACGGTATAATAGGGCTCGTCGATCTTTGAGCAGGATGAGAATAAAAATGCTCCGGCTAGCAGGAGGATGGTTATCTTGAAAATCGTTTTCATATCACTTTCAAATTTTTCGTTTGATGGTCAATTTTTCCGCTTGTCTGTCAGAAACTGCTGGTCACGGTCAGTGTAAGGCCATTTGTTGCGGGAACATACCTGCAAACACCACCCACACAAATGATCCCCTCACGCTGCCTGCCATACGACATGGCAATCCGGGTTGAATGATTGGTATAACCTGCGCTGATTGTATAATAATTCAGTCTGAGTTCCGGATCGCTGTTTCCGTAATTGTACTGATCCATGACCGAAACAAACCAGGCCGGTGAAATGGTGAGTTCCACCAATCCTGCAACCCAGCTCCCTTTATCCTGTTTTGTCCATAATCCCTGGACCTCCCAGCGCAGCGTATGTTTCTTTGTGATGTTCCAGGCTATATCGGCAATCCCGATTTGCGAATAAATTGTTCCATAATCTCCCGGTGCATGTGATTCAATTACATCCTTATTATAAGTCTGATAAAGGTAGGAGAAGATTCCCTTCCACTTTTTTCCGAATTTTTTCGTCACCTCAATGTTGGCATCCTGGTAGTAAACATCACCGCCCACTGCATAAAAACCGGATGTATATCCAAGCGTTCCGATCTGTCCCACCAGGGTGGTGTCATTCAGCGCGGTTCTTTTAATGCCATTGACCTGTGAAAAGTTGGCAGCGATCGACATACCTGTTTTACCACCCAGGGCGGAATTCTTCGGAAGATGAATTGTGACGGTCCCCGAAATACCCACTTCACCGTTTGGCTGGGTATTATAAGGGTACATGCTTGACAAGGCATAGGAATGCTCCTTGGTGATGGAGGGCAGGTAGTTGATGCTGACCATGTTGTTGGTAATTGAACGGTCAGATTTGTAACTCATGTTGTCAATCCATTTTGACATCAGCGAGATGCCCAGTCCCGGTTTTGAAAATGACAAATTGGTGAATAATCCGTCTCCTGTTTTATAGATGTAGTTGTTCAGCGCTGAAGGGTCATTGATTTTATGGGCATATTCCGTAAACCAGTTGAAATCACCAATGTTCAGGTTGAACCGGCCACCGTAATTGGAAACGTTTTCCGGCATTTTCAATGCAAGGAGCTGCCCGTTGTATGGTATGTCTTTGGTGGCTCCCTGCTGATAATCGCTTACGAATGACCCTCCAAGCGTGAGTTTAACCTTGGCATCATTCAGGCTGGTGAAAATGTCGTTCAGGTAGAAATCGGCATCGAAACCCTTTACTATACCCCGGTTGTAATCCTTATATGCATCCCAATAGTACCGCTGTACACCGTATACCCCTTTGAAAGTGATTCCTTTGGCCGGCATAACCTTTACACGCAGGCCGCGCAGGGAATTGTCAAATCCGAGGGTCCATTCCTGGTAAGTCCGCAACATCATCCCATAGCCGAATTGCTCATAAAAATTCCCGGCGGTCACATCGATAAAATCGTTCTTGTAATTCACATACCAGTATGGGACCCCAACCCCGTTGTACTGGGCATCGTAGCCGGTAAGGGGAGGCAGGTAAGCCTCAAACCGCATTCCGGCTGTGAAATTGCCCAATGAATAATTCACCTCGGTGAATGCATTCATACGGATCAGTTTTCCGGCCAGGGTTGTATCGGTGATGCCCGTTTTGGGATCGGTCAGATAATAGGTAGCATCGGCCTGCATGCTGCCGTGAACTTCACTTCCTTTCAGCAGATCCTGAGATCTGACAACCACGGGAACAAGGAGTAACAAGCTGATTGCTCCCAGGAAACAGTAGATACGTTTATTCAAGGTATATGTTGTATTAAGTGATAAAACTCACAAATATTTAACTATTTAACCTCTTCGCCCCTGTTAAGTTTGCGAACCATCTCGATCAGGTTAAGTTCATCCCCTTCGGCGAAGGAGGTATGCTGGAAAACGACCTCCCCTTTCCCGTTCAAAAGAAAAGTATGCGGAATGGGGCCGACATTCATGGCGCGTTTAAAATCACTGTTGGGATCAAGCAAGACTGTAAAATCCCATCCTTTTCCATTGACCATGGGTCCGACCAGGGTCATCGAACGTGAATCATCAACCGAAATGGCATACAGTTTTACCCCCGTTTCAGTTACCCAGTCATCGTAAACATCTGAAATCGTGGTCAGTTCACGCACACAGGGCTTGCACCAGGTGGCCCAGAAGCTGAGGATGATGGGTTTGCCGTTGTTGGTAATGCTATCGGAGGAATAGGGCAGTCCCTTCACCGTTTTCAGTGAAACGGTGGGAAGTTTTTTATAGGTGAACACACCTTCCTGGGCCAGGGCACAGGAAGAAATGAAGGCGAGAAAAAGAAAGATTCGCAGGGTTTTCATTATTCGACTGTTTTAGATTTCACAAAAGTAGAAAAATTACGGGATATAAATTTCCAAAACTTTGATGTTTGGTTCAGGCTTTATGGAAACCTCTTCAGTCGTGGCCGGGAATAGAATCAATTCCCCGGTTGTTAGGTTAACGGATTCTTTGTCCACAGTGATTTCAGCCCTGCCCTCCATACATAAAAAGATAACAAATGAGTCGAGGGAGGTGTAATCTTTGTCCGTTTTCCGGTCGAGATTCAGCAGGTTGGTTGTAAAGTAGGGACAGTCAACCAGGGTGACCGGCTTATTTACAATGCTGCTGTAATTTGTCCTGAAAGAATCGACCGGGCTGAAATCAATGGCTTCCAGGGCGAGATCTGTATGAAGATCCCGTGAGTTCCCGTTATCGTCGACCCGGTCCCAGTCATAGATACGGTAGGTGGTATCGGAGGTTTGCTGAATTTCGGCCAGGAGGATTCCGGGTCCCAGGGCGTGGATCCTTCCCGAAGGGATAAAAAATGCATCTCCCTTGTGCACTTTTTCAATGTTGAGCACTTCCTTCAGCCTTTTTTGCTTCAGGAATTCCAGGTAGACCCCCGCATCCATTTTACGGTTAAATCCGGTGATCAGTTCGGCTTCGGGCTCTGCATCAAGGATATACCACATCTCAGTTTTGCCTTTCCCAATATTCCTGCGGGCAGCCAGGGCATCGTCGGGATGTACCTGAATGGAAAGGTAATCGTTGGCATCAATGAATTTGACCAGGATGGGAAATTCATTTCCATAGGTTAAATAAACCTTCTCCCCAACCAGCTCATCCATGTAGATTTCCAAAACCTCATTGAGTTCATTTCCTTCAAGAAATCCATTCGACACCATACTCTGGCAACCTTCAACCCCCGATAAAGCCCAGGCCTCCCCGCAATTGGGAAGCGGTGTGAAATCAAGACCCAGTTTAGTTTTTATTTTCCGGCCACCCCAGATCTTGTCTTTGAATACCGGTCTGAATTTTAAGGGATACAACATGGGAGGGAATTTACGAATGACCAATTACTAATTACTAATTACTAATTACTAATTACGAATGACGATTTTTGATTTGTTCCCACAGTTCAACGGATTCTGATTAACTTTGAATCCCGATTCAGATACAAAAATAAGGAATTAATGATTAGAACCCTTTGTGTTTTCTGTGGTTCCAGCATGGGAAAAAAGACGGCTTATGCCGATCGTGCGATTAAACTGGCAGAGTTTCTTATTCAGCATAAAATCAACCTCGTGTACGGTGGCGCCAATGTCGGATTGATGATGGTCCTGGCCGACACCATGCTCGCAGCGGGAGGGAAAGTGATTGGGGTCATGCCCAAATCTCTTGTGCAGCGCGAAGTTGCACACACTTCTCTTACGGAGATGCACATTGTTGAAGGGATGCAGGAACGGAAGGCCCTGATGGCCGACCTTTCAGATGCATTTGTCGCCCTTCCCGGCGCCTATGGAACACTGGATGAACTGTTTGAAGTACTAACCTGGAATCAGCTCGGAATCATCAATAAACCCATCGGCTTGCTGAACCTTGACGGGTTTTTCGATCCTTTGCTCCAGATGCTGGATCATGCCGTTGAGGAAAAATTTCTGCGCCCCGAACATCGCAACATGCTGGTGACCGATGACGACTTTGAGCGGCTTTTCCATAAACTGGAAACCTATCAACCCGTAGCGGCTGAAAAATGGATTGAGAGACTGAAGGCTGGGAGCATTTAAAGGAATAATGAATATTGAATGATGAATGTCGAATGGCAGATAATGGATTTCTAATTACCAATCTTGAATGATAATCATCGGAATCACTGGAACACTGGGTGCCGGGAAAGGAACCGTGGTTGAATACCTGGAAAAACAAAAGGGTTTTGATCACTATTCGGTGCGGGCCTTTCTGCTGAAAGAGATCCGGCTGCGGGGCATGACTGAAAACCGTGACAGTATGGTGGCCGTAGCAAACGAATTGCGCAGCAAACATGGTCCGTCGTATGTAACCGATCAGCTTTATTTCGAAGCTGCCCGGGTTGGAAAAAACTGCATCATTGAGAGCATCAGGACTCCGGGCGAGATTGATTCCTTGCGGCAGAAGGGACAATTTTTCCTTTTTGCTGTGGATGCCGATCCGGGGGTTCGGTATGAACGCATCGTGCATCGGTCATCGGAAACTGACAAGATATCCTTCGACACATTTATTGAAAATGAGACCAGGGAAATGAGTGCCACCGATCCGAACAAACAAAATCTCCGGGCTTGTATCAGCCAGGCTGACTTTGTCTTAAACAACGATGGCTCACGGGAGGAGCTGTTTCATCAGGTTGAAAAAATCCTCAGCCAGATCGAAAAAAATTGAAACGATCCTCAGTCGCCGACATCATCATGAAACAATTTGTACATTCACTTTGATTTTTTAATTGCCTATGGAACCAACAACCTATATCCGTCCATCCTGGGATGAATATTTTATGGAGATCGCACGAACCGTATCAACACGTGCCACCTGCGATCGTGGCCGCAGTGGCTGCGTAATTGTCCGCGACAAGCAGATACTGGTGACCGGCTATGTCGGTTCTCCGCAAGGATTGCCTCATTGCGATGAGGTTGGTCATCTGATGAAAAAGGTCATGCATGAGGATGACCGGACAACGCAGCATTGCATGCGCACCGTGCATGCCGAACAAAACGCCATCTGCCAGGCTGCCCGCAGGGGAATTTCACTGGATAAGGGGACCCTGTATTGCCGCATGACACCATGCCGCACCTGTGCCATGCTCATCATCAATTGCGGCATTTTGCGCGTTGTTTGCGAACGGAAATATCATGATTCAAAAGAATCGGAAGTGATGTTCAGGCAGGCTGGGGTATTGCTTGAATATGTGCACGACGAAATTCAGCAGTACGAAAAGCAGTAATTCCCTCTTCTCAATTCTTACCATTTTGCAGCAACTTCCGGCCGATCAGCAAGGCCCATACGATCATGGCACCTGCCGGGATCGAGAACTGCACATAATATTGTGCGGAATCCAGAATCCATTTTGGGATAATAAACCATGGATCAAGTGAATACCGGATGAAATATCCGAAATCGGCCGTGTAATAGATCACCGGAAAATTAAGAAAAACAGCCACAAGGATATAAAGGGATTTGAACCTGAGCCGCACATAGAACAGCCCCAAAACAGATGAAAGGACCACAAGGTATGCAAGGCCCTGTGAAACACGGAAAAGTTTAACCAACCCGAGGCTCTGAATCCGGGTCATCTCATCGTCGAGTGGATTCATCAGGATAAAATACAATTCCCTCGTTCCGGAACCGTCAGGCAATTTCATCTCCGACCATTTGTTTGTATCCGCGATCCTGGGCAGCCAGTCCACGCTGTGCTCATCCATCAACCGGATCATTCGCTGACCAACCAGGGATTCCAACGATATGTTCCCGGCCACACCTGAAGTTTGATCAATCTGAAATTTGGCATGCGGTGGAATGATCCTGCTGGAATCCTGGATCTTTTTTTCATTGTAATAATATAGAACAAACCAGTGCCTGGTGTTGTTGATCAGGTAAAATTCGGTTTTAGATGACTGAGCAGCCTCTTTCCGGCAGGAGGTTAACCCTGCTGTTACTGAAATGGCAAGGAACAGGATATGGAGGTACCGGTTTTTAAATGCTTTCATCATCGTCAATATATCGCAACTTCGTGTCTCCCATCGGAGGTTGCAACACCCCTGAACATGGCATTGGTATTAAACGGCATGCTGATGTTTCCCTCATGGTCCACTGCGATCAATCCACCATTGGCTTTCTGACGGACCAGCTTGTCCATGATGATTGATTTACCTGCCTCTTCAAGCGACATTCCCCGGTATTCCATTAGCGAAGAAAGATCGTAGGCTACCACATTCCGGATAAAATACTCACCGTGACCCGTAGCTGAAACGGCACAGGTTTGATTGTTCGCATACGTTCCTGCCCCGATGATTGGTGAATCTCCAACACGGCCAACCATTTTTCCGGTCATCCCGCCTGTTGATGTGGCTGCTGCGAGGTTGCCCTGCTGATCCAAAGCGACTGCTCCCACCGTTCCGTGCTTCTCAGCACCAGGCCCGGTCTTTTCCGGTTTTTCCGCAGGAGCAGCAGGTTTTGGCTGGGTCCCCGATTTCCATTTTTCCCATGCTTTCAGCCGTTCAGGGGTTATGAAATAGGAAGGATCAGCCAGGTCAAGTCCATGTTCTTTTGCAAATTTTTCAGCTCCTGCGCCAATCAGCAGCACATGGTTGGATTTCTCCATCACACACCGGGCTGCCGTAACCGGGTTCTTTATCACACTGACCCCGGCAACTGCCCCGGCCATCCCTGTTCTTCCGTCCATAATGGCTGCATCAAGCTCTGCTTTCCCCTCCTCATCCAGCACCGCCCCCTTCCCGGCATTAAACAAGGGACAATCCTCCATGAATCTCACGACTGTCTCCACTGCATCCAGGCTGCTGCCCCCCGCGGCAAGAATATCAGATCCCCTTTTAAGCGCCTCATCCAGATTCACCAGGTATTCCTTTTCCGATGCGGCAGCCATGGTTCCCTTGGCCGGTCCTCCTGCACCTCCGTGTATTACGAGGGCCCATTTGCCGGAATTGGGTGCCGATGCATCTGCAACAGGAGCCCCAACCTGTGCGAAAAGTAAAATACCTGGTAAGAAAAACAGCACCAGGCAACCGATCACGCCAAAATGATATCCGCGAAAGGTTGAATGGCTGGCAGGTTCCGGTTTCATTCCAATAATTATTTTGTTCATTTTATTCATCCATGAGCTATCTTGATCCCACCTGCAATTGTTACAGTATGTATTTCAACAGGGTGGTAAAGTTAATCAATCCTGAAAGTTGCAGAATTGTCAGGACCACTGACAATAATATGACCGCACGGATAAATCCGCCTCCCTTTTTTACAGCCAGGTAGGAGGCGACCAGTGCGCCGATCATACTTCCCACCGACAGGATGATGCCATAAAGGTAATTCACCTTTCCATCGATCATAAAGACAAGCAAGGCAAATATTGCGTAGAAAAAGACGATCAGGTTTTTTACTGCATTGGCCTTCACCAGGTCATACCCGGTTCCCAATACCAGCGCCATCAATAAAAAATAACCAACCCCCACCTGGATAAATCCACCATAAAAACCAACCATGAAAAAGATGATCAGTTGCCACCACCTGACCGGACCTGAGAGAAGTCCGGGGTTTTCTTTGAGCCACTTATCAGGCTTGTAGAACAGAAAGAACAACATGATGACCATGGAGGTTGCCATGGCGATTTCAATAACCCGGGTATTAACATCAACGGCCACATAAGCCCCAAGGATGGCCCCTATGGTTGCGGGGATGGCCAGCCAGACAGGGCGGAGATCCGTAAACATTTTCTGGCGGGTAAAACTGCCAACAGAGGAGAGGGTTTGGAAAAAAATACTGATGCGGTTTGTTCCGTTCGCAATGTTTGCCGGGAGTCCCAGGAGCAGCAGGAGGGAAAGGCTGATCACCGAACCTCCTCCTGAAAGGGTGTTGATAAAACCAACCAGGATGCCGGCTAAGATGATCACGATGATTGTGGCGACTGACATAAAACCCTGTTATAATTTACGATTTACGATTTTTTACGTGTCTTGAATTACCGGTTTGCGGCCCAGTTTACTGTGACGTCGGCCATAGCTGAAATAGATGATCAGCCCGATCGCAAGCCACACTAAAAACCGCATCCAGTTGGTTACCCCAAGCTGGGCCATTAAATAAAAGTTGGTCAGCAGTCCAAGAACGGGTATGAGGGAAAGTTGATTTTTAATGCCGAACCAGGTAAGCACGATGGCGGTGATGATGAAGATCAGGATTGGAAATTCAGTAAGCAGCAGGTGACGTATGAGGGACCAATGGCCTATGACGGGTGACGTGCGATGTGCGACAGATAAATCAACAGGAGAATGACCGGATCCATTCACGAAATTGGTATAAAAAGTATTGATTTCCGCCCGGTTCCATTGATAGAGCAACACCAGTATCCCAATCCAGATTACTGGTAGAAAATACCGGCTGTTAAGGTATGGCACCTGGAAACCTTTTTCCTTTTTGGGAATATCCTTTTTTTTCCAGCTGCTGTGCAATACCAGAACGCCTCCTGAGACCAGGACAAATGCGAACAATGTTCCGATGCTTGTGAGGTCGGTCACCTCCGTGAGATTCAGGAACAGCGAGGGTAATGAGGCCAGTAACCCCGCAATGATGGTTGAGAACCAGGGGGTTTTAAAGCGTGGATGTATACTGGAAAATCGCTTAGGCAAAAGACCATCACGGCTCATGCTCATCCATATGCGTGGTTGTCCTACCTGGAATACCAGCAATACGCTGGCCATGGCAATGACCGCGCTGATGGCAATAATACCTGAAAGCTTTGTCAGGTGCAGTTTTTGAAATGCATACGCCAGGGGATCCCCTACCCCCAGTTCACTGTAATGCACCATTCCTGTAAGAACCAGGCTGATCATGATATAAAGCAGTGTGGTGATCACCAGGGCCAGGATGATGGCCCTCGGTAAATCACGCCGCGGATTTTTACACTCTTCGGCCGTAGTCGAAATGGCATCGAAACCAATATAGGCAAAAAACACACCCGACACTCCTTTCAGGACACCGGTCACCCCGTTCGGAGCAAAGGGACTCCAGTTCTTCGGATCAATATAAAACGAGCCCACCGTTATGATCAGAAATAAAATGCCCACCTTGAGAAGGACCATGGTGTTACTGGCAACTTTGGTTTCATAGATACCGATGTACACAAGGACCGAGATAAAGACCACGACTGAAAAGGCAGGAACATCGGCGATCAGGCGAATCCCGCCGATTACGGGCGCCGAAAGCCAGGCCTTATAGGCCCCCTGGATTGTATCAGACAGCTCAGACAAGGGAATGCCACGCATCAGTTCGAGGGTTGCCTGGTGATACCCGCGTGCTGCCGAAAGGTAATCAATGCCCATATATTCCGGTACATTGATCCCGATTCCTCCCAGGAAACCGGTAAAATAATCGGACCATGAAATGGCCACCGCAATGTTTCCTATGGCATATTCCATGATCAGGTCCCAGCCGATGATCCATGCGATGAGTTCACCAAAGCTTGCGTAAGCATAAGTATATGCACTGCCGCTGATGGGTATGATCGAGGCAAACTGGGCATAGCACAGGGCCGAAAATCCGCATGCCATGGCCGTAAAAAGAAAAAGCAGCGAAACTGCCGGGCCCCCGCTTGCAGCAGCTGTTCCGATGGTACTGAAGATCCCCGCCCCGATCACAGCAGCAATGCCCAATGCAGTCAGATCGACCACATTCAGGCTCTTTTTCAACTCCGACCTTTCGCCCATCCTGTTCTGGGCATCCTGAAGAATATGGCTGATTGATTTCTTCCGGAAAAGGCGGGAATTTGACACTGAAAAATTTTTTATAAAGATAGAATATTTTCCATTGAAGGGTGATACGAAGATCCCGTACTTAGTTACCGGAATTGGGCGAGGGAAATTGGAAAAAATTGTAATTTAGTGGAGAAATTATCGTTTACTTCAAAAAATTGGACAACCTATGAAAATAGCAGTATTTGGTGCAAGCGGAAAGACAGGTATCCTGATTATCTACCAGGCATTGAACCAGGGGCATGAGGTGACAGCCTTTGCCCGGGTGCCCTCCAAAGTTCCCATTCAGCATAAAAATCTCCGGGTCATCGAGGGTGATATCATGGAAGCTGATAAAGTCAAACTGGTTGTTGAAGGCCAGGATGCAGTCCTCTGTGCACTTGGCGTAAACATGAACAAGCCCAATACCGTGCTTTCCGATGGAACAAAAAACATACTGGATGCCATGAAATTATCGGGGGTCAAGCGGTTTATCTGTATGTCTTCTGCAGGAATCCTGGGGAATGACAGCGGCTTCTGGTTCGGAAAGGTGTTCATGCCCCTGTTTCTGCGTCATGTATTTGCCGATAAACGCCGCCAGGCCAGAATTATCCAGGAAAGCAGTGCCGACTGGGTGATCCTTCGTCCAACAATGCTTACCGATTCACCCAGGACCAACTCCTACAAGGTGAACCTCGATATTCCGGCTTCAAGAAGCATTCCACGTGCAGATGTGGCTGATTTTATGCTTAAATTACTGAATGATACGCAGTATGATGGCAAAATGCCTGCACTTTCCAGTTAATGAACTAAAATATGACTTAAAAATAGTTGCCATGAATTTGAAATTTAAAAACACATTCCTTCAGAAATGGGCTGCCTACTTTGGCGATAGTGAACTGCCCATCACCTTTTTCTATACTGAAGATCCTGGTGACATTGACCGGGCAAACCTTCCGAAAGGGCACAACTGCATTGTTTGCGAACTGGCCATTGTGCGAAAAGGGAGACCGCTTGCCTGGAATGTACAGTCAATTGGCTGTGGCGGAGCACGCCGGTATCTCGGGTTTACGGATACCATGAGGAAAGACTTCGAGTTCTTCCTTTCGCACGGCATCCCCGGCAAGATGGAGGGGGAACGGTACATCAAAACACCTGAAATGGTGAAGGAGATCATGACCAACATGCGGTGCATCCCCGCCAGGGGAAAATACATTGTTTTTAAACGGTTTGACCAGCTGACCCCGGAGGAAGAGCCTGTGGCGGTCGTCTTTTTTGCCAAACCCGATGTGCTTTCCGGTCTCTTTACCCTTGCCAATTTTGATCAGCTGAATGGAGACGCGGTAATTGCTCCATTTGGTTCGGGGTGCGGATCAATTGTTTACCAGACCGTCATTCAGCAGGATAAGGAAAATCAAAAGGCCATCCTTGGTATGTTTGATGCATCGGCCAGGCCATGTGTTCCCAAGGACACCCTTTCATTTGCCATCCCCATGAAAAAGTTTGAAACCATGGTCGGCAACATGGACGAAAGTTTTCTGATCACCGAAACCTGGGAAACTGTTAAAAAGCGGATTGTGAATTAATGGGATAGACCGGCGTGCTTTTTTCACAAAGCTGGTACAATTTTTCAACCGCCTCCGTATCTGATGAGAACGGACATCTGACCTCTTTGCGATGTTCAAAATATTTTCCCGTTACTTCCTTCATCGATTCTGATAATGCAAGGAGGAGCGGCGTTGAGGCTCCCTGGGCTGGGGATTCGGAACCACCAAAGCCAAATGCATTACTGAGTTTTGAATTAACATCTCCCGGATGACAGGAATTTACAGATATTCCTTTTGACTTCAGCCTTTCTGCGAAAGCCACGCTGAGCATGCGGTCGGCCTGTTTAGCCTGGCGGTAGGCCACATCATTGTCATAGGATCTTCTTTTAAATTCAGGATCATTCAGCTCCATTCCGCCGGCCCAGTAACTTGCAACATTTACAATTCGGGCATTGGAAATACCCTCCATAAATGGATGAAAATAATGGATCATCCTGAAGTATCCCAAAACATTTACGGCCCATTGGATCTCCATCCCTTCAGCTGATTCAGTTCGTTTCCGGGGCGCTGTGGCTGCATTGTTCACCAGAAGGTGGAGGGGCCGGTGCCATCTCCGGCTGAATTCAAAAATCTCTGTTTGAGATGAAAGATCAACTGCTTCGCCAAAAATCCGGTCGTTTGCGGTATGCTGAATTAACTTCACGCGCGTTTTCTCCAGGCTTGACGGGTCGCGGCCCACCAGCGTAACTTCAAAACCACGTTCCGCAATCCCTTCACAAATTGCCTGGCCAATGGCTCCATAGGCCCCTGTAACAATGGCAGATTTCCTGTTTGGATTCATCACAAGATAATTTTAATTCAAAAATAGGGATATCTTTTTTACCAATTCATCACGGGCCGACACCGATGTTTAAAATTATAATACCTTGCACGGTGAATCATAAAACGCTTGAGCATGAAAACAACCATTCGCTTTATTCATTGGCTCCCAAGAATCCTGTGCATTCTGGCTATTTTGTTCGTGAGTATGTTCGCATTGGATGCATTTCAGCCGGGAGCGCCGCTGTGGAAACAAATTGGCAGCTTTTTTATGCAACTGATCCCCTCCTTCGCACTGATCCTGTTTCTGATCGTCGCATGGAAATGGGAACTCATCGGAGGGGGAATGTTTGTGATCCTCGGTCTTGGATTGCTGCCATTCATCTATATGACCAACTATCATATGAATCATTCCGCATGGATGAGCGCTGGTATTGTACTGGTCATCAATGTCCCGTTCATTGTCGTCGGGATCCTCTTTTTCCTGAGCCACTTTCTCAAAAGGAAAAACCCCGGAACAGAGGCGTCGGAATAATAACCTGGACAGATAGCCTGATCAGGAAAACTGGTTTACTGGAATGATTGAATCTGTGAGATGCTTGGGGCCAAGAAGTTCAGTCAGTGACTGAATAATCCCCTCATTGTCGAAGCCGCATTCGTGATGCAGTTCTGCAACAGAACCCTGTTCGATGAAGTGATCGGGAACCCCAAGGCGGATGACCCGGGCTGAATAATCATGATCGGCCATGAATTCCAGCACCGCCGACCCCATGCCTCCCATCACGGAACCATCTTCAACCGTGATTATTTTTTTAAACCGTCCGAAAATTTCATGAAGGAGCGCCTCGTCCAGCGGCTTCAGGAACCGAAGATCAAACAGTGCTACGGAATGCCCTGCTGCTTCCATGGCCGCACATGCCTCCACAGCATAATTCCCCACATGGCCCAGGGTAATAATGGCTGCATCCTTGCCATCCCTGACCATTCGTCCTTTTCCGACCTCCAGCCTGACCATCGGTGTTTTCCAGTGGGGCATCACGCCGCGACCTTTTGGATATCGAATGGCAAAAGGGCCCATTCCTTCCAATTGCGCTGTATACATCATATTCCGCAGATCCTCCTCATTCATGGGTGAAGCTACAACCATGTTTGGAATACAGCGAAGGTAAGCGAGGTCAAATGCACCATGGTGGGTTGCACCATCTTCTCCAACCAGCCCTCCCCGGTCGAGGCAAAAGACGACATGAAGTTTTTGCAGCGCAACGTCGTGGATGATCTGATCGTATCCGCGCTGCATAAAAGTTGAATAGATGTTGCAGAATGGAACGTATCCTGAAGCAGCCATTCCTGCACTGAAGGTAACGGCATGCTGCTCGGCGATACCTACGTCAAAGGTGCGGTCGGGCATCTTGTTCATCATCAGGTTGAGGGAGCAACCGGTTGACATGGCCGGGGTAATCCCGACAATCTTCGGATTCGCCTCGGCAAGTTCAATGATCGTTCTGCCAAAAACTGTCTGGTATTTCGGTGCCATTCCATGGCAGTTATCTGCTCTGATCGTACCGGTGTGCTTGTCAAATACGCCCGGGGCATGATACACCGTCTGATCCTTCTCGGCCTTCTCAAATCCCTTTCCTTTGATGGTGTGAATATGCAGAAGTTTGGGGCCTTTGATGTCGTTCATGTCCTTGAGTAATTTCGCAAGACGGATCACATCGTTCCCATCCACCGGGCCAAAATACCGGAAATTAAATGCTTCAAATAGATTTCCACTATTCAGAAGGGTCGTTTTCAGTGCATTTCCCAACTGCTTGACAATGGCACGGGAGTTTTGGCCATATTTTGTACCGCCTCCCAGTAAAAGCCAGATCTTGTCGCGAAATTTATTATAGGTTCTTGAAGTGACAATATCTGCAAGATAGTCCTTGATGGCTCCCACATTTTTATCAATGGCAATCTGGTTGTCGTTGAGGATCACCATGAGGTTGGCATTTGAAACCCCGGCGTTGTTAAGCGCCTCCATGGCCATACCACCGGTCATGGCCCCATCGCCGATGATGGCCACATGATGTCGGTTGGCCTGTCCGCCCAGCTTGGCCGCTACGGCCATCCCCAAGGCAGCCGAGATCGATGTAGATGAATGTCCTACCCCAAAGGCATCATATTCGCTTTCCGACATTTTGGGAAACCCGCTGATCCCCTGGTAGGTTCGGATGGTTTCAAAACGTTCTTTTCTCCCGGTCAGGATCTTGTGGGCATAGGCCTGATGCCCAACATCCCAGATAATCTTATCAAAAGGGGCATCATACACATAATGCAGTGCAACCGCAAGCTCAACAGCGCCAAGGCTGGCTCCCAGGTGCCCGGGATTTTCCGACATCACCTCAATGATAAATCTCCTCACCTCCTCACACAATTGAGGAAGCTGCTCAAGTCTGAGTTTTTTCAGATCGGATGGAAGATTTATCTGTGATAAAAGCGGTCCGGAAAACGGGGGCATTGTTCTGATCAATTAGGTCGGCAAAGGTATAAAAAAAGCGTGACGCGTGATGCGTGACGCGTGACAGAAATCGTTACAATAATCCCAGTTCCAGCAAAGCCGATTCCGAAAGCATATCCTTATCCCAGGGAGGTTCAAAGGTAAGTTCAACCGTCACCCGACCGACCCCTTCAACCAGTTTCAGTGCATCCTGAACCTGGCCGGGCATGTCCTCTGCAACCGGGCAGTTGGGTGTAGTAAGGGTCATCAGAACATAGATATCGCGGGTTTCTTCATTGCACTGCAGATTGTATATCAGTCCCATGTCATAAATATTGACCGGGATTTCAGGGTCAAAAACCGAACGGAGGGCATGAATGGCTTGTGTTTCAAAGGGGGTATGTATCTGATCTTTGGTATTGTTCATATTCAAATGTTTTATGATCCCATTTTCATTTTAAACACTGTGGCGTATAGTTTCATCTGCTTGATCATGGAGTTCAGGCCGTTACTGCGTGTCGGGGAGAGATGTTCCCGGAGGCCTATCTGGTCAATAAACAACAGGTCTGCTCCAAGGATGTCATCCGGAGTTTGTCCCGATAATACCCTAACCAGCAAACCGACAATTCCTTTGGTGATGATGGCATCGCTGTCGGCGGTAAAAAAAACATGCCCGTCAACAACCGATGCATGCAGCCACACTTTTGACTGGCATCCCGTAATGGTAAATTGGTCTGTTTTGTATTGTTCATCAATGAGAGGTAAGGTTTTCCCAAGTTCAATCAGGTAATTGTACTTATCCATCCAGTCATCAAACATTGAAAACTCACCGATGATCTGGGATTGTATTTCAGAAATAGTCATGGGCCGCATTTTGGCATACAAAGGTACGAAAAATGAGCGGATCAGCGGTCATCCCGGTGTATGTTCATAACTTCTTTGAAATATTTAATACTATGTATTGCATAGTACTAAAAATGTATTATATTTGCCGCATGAATACAGACAATCAGAATGCCCAGATGCGAAAAGGAGTTCTTGAACTCTGTATCCTTTCAATTGTAAAGGAACAAGACGCATATGCTTCCGACATCATCGCCAAGCTGAAGGAGGCCAGACTCATCGTGGTCGAGGGAACCCTCTACCCTTTGCTTACCCGGTTGAAAAACGAAGGTCTCACGACGTACCGTTGGGAAGAGTCAAAATCGGGGCCCCCAAGGAAATATCACCAGATCACCGACAATGGATTAAAGACCCTTGCAGATCTGAAGGCCGACTGGCAAGAGCTGGTCGGATCAGTTGATAAGATCATCCGGCCTTAATAAAGTGCTGTAAAACCAAAAAATCTATTCAAAAAAAACGCCTCTCCGGATAATGACAATGCGGATCATGCAGGCGGCCATTATAAGTAAAGTTAAAAGATTATGAAAAAGACCTTAACAATAAACCTGGGAGGCATCGTCTTCCACATCGATGAAGATGCCTATCTGTTACTGAGTCAGTACCTGAACAGGCTGAATAAACATTTCAGCCGGCTGGAGGGATCGCAGGATATCCTGAACGATATTGAATCACGGATCGCGGAATTGTTCAGTGAAAAATGCTCAGGAACAAAGCAGGTGATTACCATCGTGGATGTGAACGAGGTGATCGTTGTCATGGGGCAACCGGTTGAAATTGACCGGGAAGAGGGCCGGGAAACAAACGCAGATTCATCTGGTAATGACAAGGGGGACAAACGATTTTTCAGAAATCCGGATGAAAAGATGATCGCAGGAGTCTGTTCCGGCATTGCTGCCTGGCTTCATATGGATCCTGTCTGGATCCGGTTGATTTTCCTGGTCAGCCTGGCAGGAGGTTTTGGGCTTCTTGTTTATCTCGTTCTGTGGATCGTGATTCCTGAGGCAAAAACCACTTCGGATAAGCTGGAAATGCGGGGTGCGAAAATCAATATATCCAACATCGAAAAGTCGGTCCGCGAAGAGATCACTGAGCTCCGGGGGAAACTGGGTTCGATGGCCGTTGAATCGATGGCCACCATCAAACGCGCCGGAGCCGGCTCGGGCTCGTTCTTTGAGGTGGCCGGGAAAGGGATTGTTGAAGTGTTAACCTACATTGGAAGAGGCCTTGTAATTTTTACCGGGCTGGTGCTCACCTTGCTGGGACTGGGGCTGATCATTGCCCTTGTGGCGTTTGCATTCGGATGGACCGGCGGCTGGTATGCCGACAATGACTTTACGATGCTCACCTTCCCCTACTTCACCCGGTTATTGATTGGCTGTAACATACCGGTGGGATACCTGCAGATCATCCTCATGGTGGTCCTAGGAATCCCGCTGTTCATGATGTTTTACAATGGCTTGCGCATGATCTTTCGCTTCGACCGGATCAGGCATCTCGGGCTCACCATGTTCAACATTTGGGTTGTTGGGCTTTTCTTTCTTGCCTGGTCGGGATTTAAGGTGTACCGCCTCTTTCAGTTCAAGGAAGAAAAAAAGATCGAGATCGCCCTTGAAAAGCCGGCTTCGGATACGCTGCAAGTGAAATTTTTTGAGGATGACCCCGGGATGGCCTACCTTGGTTATGAAAAATATGTAATTGCAGACAACTGGAGATGTATAATCACTGACAATAAAGAATTGTACATGATCCCCCAAATCATGTTGGAAGAGAGCAGTGACAGCCTGTTCTCCGTTTCGCAGGTCAGCCTTGCGCGTGGCAAAAATCACCTGGAGGCCTTGCAGCACCTGGCCGGGATCAGGTTCCAGTCTGCTACCTCCGGTTCAGTGCTCAGGATAAGTCCTTTCGCCAGGTTACCCAAGGAGGAATGCTGGCGCGGTGAGGGGGTGAATATCCTTATCCGTATCCCGCAGGGAAAGTATATCCGGTTTGATAAACGTTTCAGGGATTTAAAGCCGAACTGGTATTATATGACCAATTCAGAAGGTGATGCCCTCTTTAAAATGACCGGGTCGGGGATTGAGGAATTTGATCCGGCATCAGACTCCCTGGCCAACCAGGAAATCCCTGAAGCCGATCATACCAGGTAACCCATTACCTGTTGCGGTTGGCCGGCATCATGCAAACATCTGTTTGACCTTCAATATGGCTTCTGCCAGCCTGTCAATCTCTTCGAAGGTGTTATAGAAAGAGAAGGATGCCCTTACAGTTCCGGGAATTCCCAGGAATTCAATCAGGGGCTGGGCACAATGGTGGCCGGTGCGAACCGCGATCCCCATTTTATCAATGATCATCCCGGCATCGTACGGATGAATATCTCCGATGAGAAATGAGATGACACTGGCTTTCTGAAGTGAGGTTCCAAAGAATTTCATTCCTTCGATTCCGGACAGTTTTTCGGTGGCATATTTCAACAGATCATGCTCGTACCTGGCAATCTCAGGCATTCCCAGCGACGTGAGGTAGGAAACTGCCGCCTGCAGCCCCAATACCCCTTCCACATTCGGCGTTCCGGCTTCAAACTTGAATGGCAGGTCATTAAAGGTGGTATGATCGAGGTGCACCTCTTTGATCATCTCGCCGCCAAACTGGTAAGGCGGCAGTTCTTCCAGGTATTTTTCCTTCCCGTACATCACCCCAATTCCCATCGGGGCGTACATCTTATGACCGGAAAAACAGTAAAAATCGCAATCGAGGTCCTGCACATCAACCTGTACATGCGACACCCCCTGTGCTCCGTCGATCAATACCGGGATGTTGTGCAAATGAGCAAATTCAATGATCTCTTTTACCGGATTGATGGTTCCCAGTACATTCGAAACATGTGTAAGTGCGATCATCCTGGTCTTTTCGTTCACCAGATTTTTTAGCCCTGTCACATCCAGTTCTCCCTTGTCATTGATCCCTGCAACCCGCAGCCTGGCTCCCCGCTCAAAGCACATTTGCTGCCAGGGAACAAAATTGGAGTGGTGTTCCATGATGGTGGTGACCACCTCATCTCCCGCAGCCAGGTAACGCTTCCCGAAGGAAGAAGCCACAAGGTTCAGGGATTCCGTTGCCCCTTTTGTGAAGATTATTTCATGGGTGTTCCTTGCATTGATAAACTGGCGGATCTCCTTCCGGGCCTCTTCGTAAGCCTCGGTGGCCTTCACACTGAGGTAATGCACGCCACGATGAATGTTGCAGTTATCATGTTCATAGTAATGACTGATGACATCGATGACCTGTCGCGGTTTCTGCGTGGAAGCAGCATTATCTAAATAGACCAGGGGCTTCTTGTAAATCTGCTGGTGCAGGATGGGAAAATCAGCTCTTATCTGTTCGATATTAAAAATCATGTATCGGGATTAAAATACAAAAATAGTAAAGATAAATACGCTGCTTATAAATTGAAAGAGGGGTACTCATGCAAGGATTTTGCTCATGTCTATCTGAAACTCAATCGGGTGCTCCGGCGTGCTGCAGTGAAGGACGCATTGTTCGCAGATCTGCAATTCTCCCTGCAACCGTTTTTTGACCATGTCTTCAATGCGCTGGCGCAGTTGCGGAATGGCAATTTTACTGACGATTTCATCGGCAAAGGCAAACATCAGCAGCATGCGGGCGGTATCCTCGCCGATGCCGCGCTGGCGCATGTAGAACATCGACTCAGAATCAAGCTGGCCTGTGGTTGAACCGTGTGAACATTTCACATCATCATTGTAGATCTCCAGGAAGGGTTTTGAATTGACCCTGGCGGTATCGGTGAGCAAAATATTCTTGTTCGTCTGACGGGCATCCGTTTTGACGGCATCGCGGCGAACCAGTACATGGCCGTTGAATATGGCATGTGCATGTTCATCGAGAATCCCTTTGAACATTTCATGGCTGGTACAACCGGGATAAGCGTGATCAACGAATACCTGGTTATCGACATGTTGCCTGCCGTCCATGAGATAGATGCCATAAATATTGGCATTCCCGCGCGGACCATTGAACAGAAGGCGGATATTGTTCCTTAACATCCCTCCATTCAGCGAAATATAATGCGATTCAAGATTGGCCGCCTCTTCCAGCCTGAAATAGACCGAGCTGACCAGGGTGCTTTCGTTGTTCAGATTCTGGAGTTTGTAATGATCAAGCATGCCATGAGCCCCCAGGTGGACCTCCGTGACAATGTTCGAAAAACTTGCCTGGTGATTATAGGAATCATCGCAATGAACCAAAGATAATTTTGCATTGGCGCCCACCACGATCAGGTTTCGCGGCTGGAGGAAAAGGTTCTCCCCATGATGGATCACATTGATCAGTTGAACCGGTTTCGGGCTTTTGACATTATCAGGCACATATATAAACACCCCGTCCTGGGTAAAAGCAGTATTCAGCGCGGTTAATCCTTCGGCCTGATCATCGGCTATGGTATCATAATATTTTTCAATAAGATGAGGATAGGTTTTCCTGGCTTCGGCCAGACTGCCCATGATGATGCCATTTCCAAGTTCCATCAGGGGCACGTCTTTTGAAACGTACCAGCCATTCAGCTGACCGATGACAGCGGTGTCGAGGTGCGGAATGTTGCAACGGAACACCTTCTGGATATCCATCTCCTTCATCGGTTGCAAATGATAATCATATCCGCGTGCAAAACTTTCTTCAAGGTCGGTAAGCCGCCAGGCTTCCATGCTGGTGTCGGGAAATCCCAGTTCTTCAAAAGAGGCGAATGCCTTATCGCGTTTTGCTACAAGCACAGGGGTGTCATTCTTTATCAGGAAAGTTCTTTTCTTCTTGAAAAGATCGATCAGCCGTGCCTTTGAAATGATCTCTTTATTTTCAGTCTGCATCACGCCTCCTGTTCCTTTTTGATCCAGTCGTAACCTTTTTCTTCCAGTTCGATCGCCAGTTCTTTGCCGCCCGATTTTACAATCATTCCTTCAAAAAGCACATGAACAAAGTCGGGAACGATATATTCGAGAAGGCGCTGGTAATGGGTGATCACCACGAAAGCATTATCGGCGCGACGCAAATTATTCACGCCATTGGCCACGATGCGCAAAGCATCGATGTCGAGCCCCGAATCGGTTTCATCCAGGATCGCCAGCATGGGCTCCAGCATGGCCATCTGGAAAATCTCATTCTTTTTCTTTTCGCCTCCCGAAAATCCTTCGTTCACCGAACGGTTGGTCAGGTTTGAAGTGATCTCCACCAGGCGCTTTTTTTCCTCCATCAACCGCAAAAATTCTCCTCCCGGGAGCGGATCAAGCCCTTTGAATTTACGTATTTCATTCACGGAGGTGCGCATGAAGTTGGTGATGCTCACACCCGGAATTTCCACCGGGTACTGGAATCCCAGGAATATCCCTTCGCGGGCACGATCCTCGATGGAAAGCGCCTGCAGATCTTTACCCTTGTACAGAATTTCACCGGCGGTGATGTTGAACACCTCACGACCGGCAATGACCGATGCAAGCGTACTTTTTCCGGTTCCATTGGGACCCATGATGGCATGTACTTCGCCTTTGTTCACCTCAAGATTTACACCCCGGAGTATTTCTTTGCCGTTGATGCCGGCATGCAGGTTTTTAATTTGTAACAACATACTTTTTCAACTCAATATTCAAAATTATCTGTTTCCTCAACAAAACTTGAAATTCGTCACGTGTCACGTGTCACGCGATTCGTCACCCCACGCTTCCCTCCAGACTGATTGACAGCAGTTTCTGTGCCTCCACGGCAAACTCCATGGGCAGCTGCTTCAAAACCTCTTTCGCATATCCGTTTACAATAAGCCCGATGGCACTTTCGGCTGAAATACCCCGCTGCTGGCAATAAAAAAGCTGATCTTCCGAAATTTTTGAGGTGGTTGCCTCATGTTCCACGATCGAGGATTTGTTATCGACCTGGATGTAGGGCCAGGTATGAGCCCCGCACCTGGAGCCGAGCAGCAGGGAATCGCACTGGCTGTAATTGCGTGAATTGACCGCATTTTTTGAGATGCGAACCAGTCCCCGGTAGGAGTTATTGCTCTTCCCGGCCGAAATTCCCTTTGAGATAATGGTACTCCGGGTATTCTTGCCCAGGTGCATCATTTTAGTTCCGGTATCGGCCTGCTGATGGTTGTTTGTCACGGCAACAGAATAAAACTCTCCCACCGAATTATCTCCCAACAGGATACAACTCGGATATTTCCAGGTGATGGCCGATCCGGTCTCCACCTGCGTCCAGCTGATCTTCGAATTGCTTCCCTTGCAGATGCCGCGTTTGGTGACAAAGTTGTAGATCCCTCCTACCCCGTTTTTATCACCGGGATACCAGTTCTGCACAGTTGAATATTTTACTTCCGCATCTTTCAGGGCCACGATCTCAACAATGGCTGCGTGCAGCTGATTTTCATCGCGCTGTGGTGCTGTGCAGCCTTCCATATAACTGACATAGGCTCCCTCTTCGGCTACGATGAGGGTACGTTCAAACTGCCCGGTATTGGCAGCGTTGATGCGGAAATAGGTTGATAATTCCATGGGGCAGCGAACACCTTTTGGAATATAACAAAAGGAGCCATCACTGAACACTGCAGAATTAAGTGCTGCAAAATAGTTGTCGGTGTAGGGAACCACCGATCCCATGTGTTGTTTCACCAGGTCAGGATGATTCTGCACTGCCTCGCTGAAGGAGCAGAAAATTATACCGTGTTTTGATAACGTTTCGGAGAAGGTGGTTTTGACTGAAACACTGTCAATCACCGCGTCAACGGCCACACCCGACAGCTTTTTCTGTTCATCGAGTGAGATCCCGAGTTTGGTGAACGTTGCCAGCAACTCCGGATCAACCTCATCCAGACTCGAAAATTCTTTCTTTTTCTTTGGCGCTGCATAAAAGATGATCTCCTGAAAATTGATGGGTGCGACTTTCAGATGAGCCCATTTGGGCATGGACATGGTAAGCCAGTGACGGTATGCTTTCAACCGGAATTCGAGAAGGAATTCAGGCTCGTTTTTTTTTGCGGATATATAGCGAATGGTATCTTCAGAAAGTCCAACCGGCGCAAATTCCGTATCGATATCCGTGACAAAGCCATACTTGTAATCACCTTGGGTAACTTCATCAAGGATCTTATTTGATTCGGATTCCATAGATCAGATATTAATTACAAACCCGTCATTTTGTCAACCAAATACGCTCTGACAACCCGACATGCAAAGATACAATAATTTAAGTATTCGAATGCCTGATTTGAAAATTCGCATTTGTATTTAACTGCCATAAATTTGTTAATTTTGTGATGTTAATACCGTATATGATTTTATATTGTCAGTCCCTATGAATCCCGGAACTATATCGATATTAATCTTTGATGACGACAGGTCTATTTGCGCAGCACTGAAACATTTTTTGTCGACCTACCTTCATCACTGGGTATGGTAAAAAATTGAATGCCATTCAATGCCTCAGTCTGGATCAATTGATTTTTGTTAATTTTGCTTCCTGGAATTTATACTGGGTTTTAATTTAAAAACAATTGATTATCATGGATATAACGGGAAGGATTATCAAACTTTTGCCCCTTCAGTCAGGTGCTGGAAAGAACGGGACCTGGAAAAAACAGGAATTTATCCTGGAAACTGCCGCACAGGTTCCCCGGAAAATATGTTTTTCACTCTGGGGTGATAAAATCGATCAGTTTATGCTTACGGAGGGAGAAAATGCCGAGGTTTCCTTTGACCTTGAGAGCCGGGAATTCAACAGCCGGTGGTACACGGAAGCCAAAGCCTGGAAAATTGTTAATAAAGGCGCAGGGCAATCGATTCCGCCGGAACAGGAGCCGATTCCAGGTTATGAGGAGATGCCTTCGGGCGATGGAATGCCATTTTAATGTACAGTAAACCTATTTATTAACTTTAATACTGAACGTCATGTCAAAAGGACAAGATCAAAAAAAAGAGGTTAAAAAAGAGCCGACCAAATCGCTGAAAGAAAAAAGACTGGAAAAAAAGGAGAAGAAAGCCAAGAAGTAGGTTGGTATTACCGGGGACGAACCGTTTCCCTGAAGTTTAACACATGTTTGAGAAAAAAGACAAGCAGCCGGCAGAGAAAAAACCGAAGTTGACCTCCCTGGCCGAACTGGGTGAATTTGGGCTTATTGACCGGCTGACAAAGGATGTCAAATATCATCATGCAGAAACATTGATGGGGATTGGTGACGATGCCGCCGTGATTGATGCCGGAGATAAAGTCATCCTGTTTTCCACTGACCTGCTGGTGGAGGGAATTCATTTTGACCTGACCTACATGCCCTTCAAGCACCTTGGCTATAAGGCTGCGGTTGTAAACATCTCAGATATTGCTGCAATGAACGGTATTCCACGGCAAATGACCGTTTCATTGGCTGTTTCAAGCCGGTTTTCGGCCGAAGCGCTCGACGAACTTTACGCCGGTGTTCTGATGGCTTGTGAAAAATACAGGATCGATCTGGTTGGCGGCGACACCAGTTCGAATGTTAAGGGACTGATGATCTCCGTCTCCATCCTGGGTGAGGCTAAAAAAGAGGAGGTCACCTACCGGAGCGGCGCCAGATCGGGCGACCTGCTCTGCGTTACCGGTGATCTGGGAAGTGCCTATATCGGGCTGCTTATACTTGAACGGGAGAAGTCGGTGTTCCAGGCTGATCCCAACATGCAGCCCGAGCTGACGGGGTTCGACTACCAGATCGGGCGGCAATTAAGGCCCGAGGCCCGGACCGATGTTCGCAATCTTTTGCTGGGAATCGGGGTAAAACCCACATCGATGATCGACATATCCGACGGACTGGCCTCAGAGATCCTCCACCTTTGTAAACAATCGGGAGTCGGATGCAAACTTTTCGAAGGAAAAATTCCCATGGATGAATACACTAAGGAACTCGCAAAGGAATATAAAATCATCCCGAGTGTTGCGGCCCTGAGTGGTGGAGAGGACTACGAACTGCTCTTCACAGTTAAACAGGAGGATTACGAAAAGGTCAAAGATATCAGCGGGATTTCCATCATCGGCCACATGACTGCAGCCTCGGAGGGGAAAAACATGATCACCCCTGATGGAAAATCCATCCCGATAACGGCCCAGGGATGGGATGGGATGAAGGGAAAATAATGACCAATGACAAATGACCAATAACCAATTTAAATATTGTCAGATATCAGAATGTCAGCGCTTTCAGCAGGGATTCCACCTTCATCAGCATGGAATCGGTAAAATCAAGATGCGTAACAAAACGCACGGCCTGCGGGTCAATCGGCAGGGCATGGATATCACGATCCCTTAACACTGACAGGAATTCGTTGGCACCATCTTTTTTCCGGAGCCGGTATATCACAATGTTGGATTCGACCGGGATCACCGACTCCACAAAGGATAGTTTTTCCAGAATATTTCCAAGATACCGGGCTCTTTCATTATCTACCTTCAGCCGGTCAATGTTGTTGTCGAGGGCATAGATTCCGGCAGCAGCCAGGTACCCGGCCTGACGCATGGCACCTCCAAAGGCCTTCCTTACCCTGCGTGCACGCTTGATGAACAGCTTTTCTCCTATCAGTAAAGAACCGATTGGCGCTCCAAGTCCTTTCGACAGGCAGATCGAAACCGAGTCGAACAGCCTGGCATAATCCTCCGGTTTTTCGCCGGTCTCCACCAGGGCATGGAATAAACGCGCCCCATCCAGGTGAAGCCTGAGCCCGTGTTTCCGGCATACAGCTGAGATCGATACCAGGTCATCATACTTGTATATGGTTCCCCCTCCCTTGTTCATGGTGTTTTCAACTTCAACCAGCGATGTCACCGGCCGGTGAATATCATCGGGGTTGATATGGCTTTCAACCTCCTCCGCGGTAATTTGCCCGCGGGGTCCGTCAAGCAGGCATACCGATGCCCCCGAATTGCGCATGATGGATCCGCCCTCATAATAATAGACGTGGGCCTGTTTATGGCAGATCACCTCATCCCCCGGCCGGGTATGTACATTGATGGCAATCTGGTTGGTCATGGTGCCTGACGGGCAAAAGATGGCTGCTTCCCTGCCAAACATCTCCGCAGCCTTCGCCTCCAGGGCATTCACCGTGGGGTCATCACCAAAAACATCATCGCCAACCTGCGCTGCAAACATGGCTTCCAGCATCTCCTTTGACGGACGTGTAACGGTGTCACTTCTTAAATCGATCATCTAACTTACTTTACAGATATTTTTTTCGTCATCAGCCATAAGCATCCCTGTTATGTCAACACCATTTTGCACGGATGCCTTCTCCCGGCAGGGAACTATTTACCCACTACCAGGATCTTAAAGGATCTGGGAGTGATGCTCCTTTTACCGTTTTCCATTCTTACTTCTGCAGATGACAGATAGATTCTTTTCGTCGTTTCATCATAGGTGATGGTACGCGCACTTTTCCGGGTTGCCAGCGTTTGCGCAACTTTGTAATCATTTGGCCCGCTCTGGTTTATGATGGTAAGCGTTCCCTCTCCATTGGATGTTAATATGCTTTTATCTCCCGGGATAAAGAGGAGCCCGTCGCAACCTTCGCCAATGGGCACAATCGAAACGATCTTTCCGCTGGTGGCATCCATCACAACCATCTGCTTTGATTCACTGCATGCAGAAAACAGCCGGTTGTTCTTAGGATCAAAACTGAGCCCCGTGGGTTCTTTTCCCGGGTCAAGCGGCCATTCAGCCTCAATTTTCAGGGTGAGTGCATCGAACTTCACCACGGTCGATTTATCCTCGATGTTGCAGAAGATCTTTCCCTTTCCATCGGTTACTGCTGCTTCAGGTTTTCCTGATACCGGCAGGGTCCCCGCTACCTGGTTTGTTTTTGCATCAATGGCCGTGACCGAGCTCCCCCTGCCATTAAAGGTAAAAATGCGGTTACTGAACGGATCATACAGGATGGCATCAGGGTTCTTGCCTGTGGGGACCTTGTCGAGAACCTTAAGCGTATTCAGGTCAAATACAACGACCGAATCAATCCGGCCAGCCGTAATAAAACCCTTGTTCAGGCTGTTGACAATCGCAATTCCGTGAACACCCGGTGTGTTCGGTATCTGCCCGACCAGTTTATCTGTCTTCAGATCAACAACATCCACACATGTTCCGTGCGAAACAAACAGTCGCTGGGTTGGTTTATCAACTGTAAGATAATCCCAACCTCCATTTCCATCCACCGGGATGGTTTTAATCACCTTGTATTCCTGTCCCCCCTTTTGTGCAAAAGAGCCATGGACCATAAAGAGCGTTACCGCGATCAAAAACCAGGATATTTTTTTCATAATAAGGATTTTCTCAAAGGTCGGAAAAAATGAGTTCATCCGGCTCAGATTATACATTATAAATACCATAAGTTTTGTAATTTTACTGTAACCCTTCACTTTCCCATATGATAAAGTTCCTTGTCATGATTCCTTGTTTCCTGGTAATCCTGTTTGTTTCAGCGACCATTCCGAACGACATCATGAAACAGGTCACTGCCATGAAATCGGGCAATGATTCATTATTGATCCTGAAGGGCATTTTTGACAAATACGGCATGACCGGAACCATCCTGATCCTCGACCCGCAATCAGGCCGGTCATTCGGATATAATCCAGCCAGGTGGGACAGCGGATATCTCCCGGCATCCACCTTCAAGATACCGAATACCCTTATCGGACTGGAGACCGGCGTGATAAAACCAAACCATGTATTCAAATGGAAGGGGGAGGAACGGAGACTTCCACAATGGGAACAGGATCTAAAGCTGCGCGATGCCTTCCAGGTTTCATGCGTTCCCTGTTACCAGGAGGTGGCCCGCAAGATCGGGCCAGCCAGGATGAACTCATTTCTCGAAAAAATACATTACCCGGGAATGGAGGTTCACCCTGAGAACATCGACCTGTTCTGGCTGGAGGGAAATTCGCGGATCACACCCCGGCAGCAGGCAGAGTTCATGAAGCGCCTCCACGACGAAACGCTGCCGCTGAAACCGTCGACCCTCATGGCCATGAAACAGATCATGGTAAACGAAACCACCCCGGAATATACCCTGAGCGGCAAAACCGGTTGGGCTATCCGGAACGGAAATAATTATGGCTGGTTCGTTGGATGGATCGAAACAAAAGGAAAAGTGTATTTTATCGCTACTCTGGTTGAACCTAAAAACCAGGAGGAGATCACCGATTTTGCCATAGCACGGAAAACAATCACACTTCAGGTATTGAGGTACCTGAAAATAATAGATGACTAAATAAAGTTCACCCTGCCCGAGGGGGAACCATGATCCCTTGACTGAAATGCCCCAAAATACTACAGGGGCGGATCCTTCGAAGTGATTTTTTCCTACCTTTACGGTCAGGTAATTCCCAATCTGCCCATGATGCGACCTCTCATTTTACTCCTGATTTTCTTGCTGTTCTCATTTCCCATTTTAGCTCAAAATAAATTTCCCGGTTCCATTTCAGGCAAAATCATCGATGCGCAAACCAAAGCCCCGGTTGAGTATGCCAACATCGTTCTCCGCGACACCATCAACCATGCGATGGTCACAGGCGTGGTTTCCGACAGCACTGGGTTTTTCAGGATGAAGGATGTTCCCTATGGCACCTTTTACTTGGAATACACCTTCATCGGCTATGAAAAACAGCGTTCCAGGCTGGTGGTGATCAGCCGGAAAAGCCCGAAGGCAGACCTGGGAACCCTGACTATCGGAACTTCTTCAATTACCATGAATGAGGTGACCGTTACCGCCGAGCGGAGTATGATGATCAACAAGATCGACCGGAAGGTTTTCAATGTACAGAAGGATATCCAGGCACAAACCGGGACCGTGACCGATATGCTCCAGACCATTCCTTCGATCTCGGTAGATATTGACGGCAACATCAGCCTCCGGGGATCGGGAAATGTGACGATCCTGATAAACGGCCGGCCATCGGTCATGACCGGCGCGGCAAACCTGGAACAGATGCCCGCCTCCCTGGTCGAAAAAATCGAAGTCATCACCAATCCATCGGCCAAATACCGTCCCGATGGTACCGGCGGCATCATCAACATCATTCTGAAAAAGGAACGAAAAGCCGGGATCAACACCATTCTCGGGGCCAATGCCGGCAATAACAGCCGCTTCAATACAAACCTTCAGCTCAACTACAACACCGGCAAGATCAACCTGTTCGGAAGTTATGGTTACAGGCAGGATTACCGCTTCCGCAGCGGTGATCTCAGTTCCCAGACCATCGACACCGTGAAGAACCTTTCGACCTATCTGGAACAAACCTCCACGGGGAGCTCACGCTCCCAGTCGCACCTGGCGCAGCTGGGATCGGACTGGAGCATGGGGAAAAAGGATGTGGCAGGCATTTCAGGCACCTATAACTTCCGTGAGAACAAGCGATCCAATACCGATGAAAACCTATACAGGGACAATGCCCTGCAACCGGAGGAACAATACACCCGCACCCTTTCAGGCACAGAGGGTGAACAAAGCGCCGGATTAACCGCCTTTTATGAGCATGTCTTTAACAGGGATGCAGAGCATATTTTCCGGGCTGATTTTGAATACCAGCAGGAAACTGAAAAGGAAGATGATTACTGGACCGATAATTACACCCTTCCTGCCTATCCCCAGGGGCAGGATCATACAACCGGGAATAACGGGAACCAGGAGTTCAATTTCTCGGCCAACTATTCCCGTCCGCTCTGGGAAAATGCAAGCTTTGAAGGAGGTTATCAGCAGATCGTGGAGATCAGCGACCAGGACCAGGTGGTCGATCACCTGGATCCGGAATCGGGGAAATGGTACAACGACACCGCCGCCAGCAACCATTTCAAATCAAACCAGACGGTGTACGCCCTTTACGGCACGGTGACCGGCACATGGAAAAAGTTCACCGCCATGGCAGGGCTGCGTGCTGAAGAAACAACGGTTGATCTGAAATTCATCACCCTCGATACGGCCATCAACAGTAACTACTTTGCCCTCTACCCTACCCTGCACCTGGCACTGGCATCCGGGAAAAATGAATGGCAGTTGAATTACAGCAGGCGCGTTAACCGTCCTGACGGGGAGGACATGAATCCGGTTCCCGAATTCCGCGACCCGCGAAATATTTATCTAGGCAACCCCGGTCTCAAACCCGAAGATATTCATTCACTCGAATTTGGCTATGCATTCCGGCCTGAGAACTTCATCATCATCCCTACCCTCTTTTACCGGTACAAGATCAACGGATTTACCAGGGTCACCACGAGTGTGAACGACAGTGTGCTCAAAACCACCATGGAGAACATGGCCAGGGATCAGTCGGCCGGGGTTGATTTAAGCGGCAGCTGGCAGGCGGGTAAGATCATGAATCTTAACTTCAGTGCCTCGGGATTTTACAGCGTGATCGATGCCTCCAACATTGGATTTGGCAGCAACAAGTCCACCTTTTCATGGAACGCCAAGGTGAATGCGTCGTTCAACATCACAAAGACGACCCTTCTCCAGGTTTTCGGACAATACCGGTCAGAGGTCCTCACACCGCAGGGGAACCGGCTTCCTTCCTGGGTGGTAAACCTGGGCTTCCGCCAGGATTTCTGGAAGAAACGGATCTCCCTGATTGCTACCATTTCTGACCTTTTCAATTCCCAAACCTACAAGGCTACGGTGAACACGCCTGTTTTGATCCAGGAATCGACGCGCCGGCGCGATGCACGCGTGATTTATGCCGGGTTTGTCTTTAATTTCGGCACCAGCGGGAAAAAGCAAAAGGAGACGAATTTTGAGTTTGATAACGGCATGGACCGATAACTGATAAAGGAAATTTCAGATATCTTTGCCGGGATTATTCCGTTCAAAAAAGTGGTCAATTCTCTGAATAAATATTTTTCGCATCTCGAATCCATCGTGAGGAACCTGCCTCACAAACCCGGTGTTTACCAGTATTTCGATGATAAAAACAAGATCATCTATGTTGGGAAAGCCAAAGACCTGAGGAAACGGGTAAGTTCCTATTTTGCCAAAATAAACTCCATCAGCGGGAAGGTGCAGATGCTGGTGCGGAAAATCGCCGACATTAAATACATCGTGGTTGAAACCGAACAGGATGCCCTCCTCCTTGAAAACAACCTGATCAAGAAGTATCAGCCACACTACAACGTGGCGCTGAAGGATGACAAAACCTTCCCCTGGATCTGTATTAAAAATGAACCATTTCCGCGGATCTTCCCTACACGCCATGTGATGCGCGACGGATCAACCTATTTCGGACCTTATGCCAATGTGCGGCTTATGCATACCCTGCTGGAATTGAGCCGTCAGCTTTATCCATTGCGCAACTGTGCACTACTGCTCACCGACAGGAATATTCAGGCAAAAAAATTCAGGGTCTGCCTCGAATATCATATCGGGAACTGCAAGGGACCCTGCGAAGGCCATCAAAGTACCGAAGATTACAACAGCTCGATCGCGGCAATCAAGGAGATCATCAAAGGGAACATCACCACGGTTGCAAAACAGCTGAGAGAGCTCATGATGCACTATGCAGGGACCCAGGAATTTGAAAAGGCACATTTCATCAAGGAGAAACTGGCCCTGCTCGATAAATACCAGAGCAAATCCACCGTGGTCAACCCCTCCATCAACAATGTGGATGTCTTCTCCATTGTCTCCTCGGGGTCGCATGCCTATGTCAATTTCATGAAGGTGATGAATGGAGCCATCATCCAGGTTCACACAATCGAGCTCATTAAAAAGCTGGATGAAAGTCCCGAAGAACTGCTCGGGTTTGCCATGACCGAGATCAGGCAGCGGTTCGAAAGCGTCTCCCCCGAGATCATTTTACCCTTTACCGTAGATTTTGAGATTCCCGGGGTAACTTTCACTGTTCCCAAGATTGGCGACAAAAAGAAACTGCTGGAACTCTCCGAACGTAATGTAAAATATTATCAGCTTGAACGGGAAAAACAGAAAGAACTTGTCGACCCGGAACATAAATCGCGTCGTATCCTGGATACCATGATGAAAGATCTCCGCATGACCGAATTGCCGGTGCACATCGAATGTTTCGACAACTCCAACATCCAGGGAAGCAACCCGGTGGCTGCGATGGTCTGCTTTAAAAATGCCAAACCCGACAAAAGCGAATACCGTCATTTCGACATTAAAACAGTGGAGGGTCCCAACGATTTTGCCTCGATGGAGGAGATCATCTTCCGCCGGTACAAACGTTTGGTGGATGAAGAGAAACCACTGCCCCAGCTGATCATCGTCGATGGCGGGAAAGGCCAGCTGAGTGCCGCGCTTAAAAGCCTGGACCAGCTTGGACTGACAGGAAAAATGACCGTCATCGGGATTGCAAAAAAACTGGAAGAGATCTATTATCCCAACGATCCGCTCCCGATGTACCTGGATAAAAAATCAGAATCGCTCAGAATCATCCAGCAGATGCGGGATGAAGCGCACCGCTTTGGCATCACCCATCATAGGCGTCTTCGTGAAAAGTCGACCATGTCGCCTCAGCTCATGGAAATTCCCGGCATTGGGTCCAGTCTCAATCAGAAAATGCTATGGAAATTCAAGTCGGTGAAAAACATCCGGCAGGCTTCCCTCGAAGAGTTACAGGAGGTCATCGGGAAGGCAAAAGGAAAGCTGGTCTTTGACTACTTTAAATCCAGCTCCCGTTAACTGCATCAGTCGCCGATCAGTGCCTGGTATTGTGTTGCATCAAGCAAATCAGCTATTTCGCCTGCCTTTGAAATCTTTATTCTTACAACCCATCCTTTGTCATAAGGATCCTGATTGATCGTTTCAGGCTTGGTTGTGAGTTCCTCGTTGAATGCAAGGATTTCTCCGGATACCGGCATAAACATGTCGGACACGGTTTTAACGGCTTCGATGGTACCAAAGGATTCATGTTTACCAATGGTTTCACCAACAGTTTCCACCTCCACATAAACAATATCGCCCAATTCATGCTGGGCATAATCAGTTATGCCGATCAAAGCCAGGTCACCTTCAACTTTCAGCCATTCATGGTCCTTCGTGTACTTCAGATTTGCAGGAACGTTCATAGTCATTGTATTTAATGTTTTTTCAAAAATACATCTTTTTTAAAAAATACCGGTAGTCATGCCAAATTAAAATGACAAAATGATTTATTGCGACAGGGTAAACCGCAAGGCAATGCCCCCTTTGGTGTTCGAGGTGCGGTATTGATTTGAAACATAGGGGGTGTTGATGATCTTATCGAAATAAAAGCGCACATTGAACCGGGCGCTCAGGTTATAGTCGGCTGAGAAATTGAGCGAAAGCACCTGCTGGCCAATCGAGATCTGGTTCACCTCCTGGTCAACCCGCCGCAGCACGGTCTTGTTTTTGCGGATCGAGAAATCAAGTTTCAGATTCAGGTCGCTGCTGGATTTCATCTTCTTCCCTCCGCCCAGCAAGCCCGAAAGATTGAAGTGGATTCCTTTTAACCGGTATCCCATCCCGATGATAAATTCATTGCTTGTTATTTCAGTCATCTGGTTATTCGCAAAACTGAATGACAAATTCCTGGCACGCCGCAGTTCGAGGCTGGCCAGGAGGCTGTTTATGAAACCAAGGTCGATTTTAAACAAAGGGTTGAACTGTTCGGTAAGCGAAACAACCGTCATCTGCGCCTGGGGAATGAAATTGCCCGCATTGTCCGTTACCGAAGGCATTCCGTTTTGCTCCGCATAATAGATGTTCGAATTGAAACTGCCGACGCTGTATGTTGAGAGATAGGCATGGGTCAGGGTGAGGGTGCGAAGCCAGGTTTTGAAAATTTTCAGTTTGGAAAGTCCATCGTAGGTTATGCGCCAGTTAGGAAGCGGAATACTCGGGAAGGCGGTGAGTTTGATTTTTGCAGGATCCTTTCCTGAATAGGCTGCCAGGAAAGCGGTAACCAACACCTCCTGGTTGGTTGGGCCATACCCGGCAGGGAATCCAGTCGAGTCATTGAATGATTTTGAATTCGGGTTTTCCGCTGCATACCGCATGGCAATCTGCATCCGGTATGATTTCATCGTTTCAAATGTCTGGGACTTCCCGAACTCGTCCTCTTTATCAAAGGAGGTCCCGATCATAATGTACGACATGGAGAAACTTCCCATGTCCATAGGGGAATAGTTGTTGAACATCCCGTTGGGATCCGCCCTGTAATACTCCTGGTGGGTTTTTGAATATTGCCTGTTGGCCACCACCTCAATTTTGAAATCCCTGATCGGTTCAAGGCTGACGGTAATATTCAGGTTTTCATTGAATTTGTTGATGTAAGGGTTATTCAGCATGGTATCTGCCGTGATCCAGTCATGTTCGATGGCCTGTGGACGGATATCCCGCTGATCCCCAAAAACGAAGCCAAGTCCCGGTGCATTTATATTCCAGTTGTTGCCCAGCACGATGGGTTCAGGCTTGAAACCAGGCAAAAGGGTTCCTGTTCCCTGGGCATAGGTGAACCTTGCTGTCCGCACCCCCATCAGGAAACGGACAGTTCCCTCCAGGAGGATCTTGCCCACACTGGGACCGGTCTTCTGAAGCTTGAGGCTGTCCTGTTTGGCAAGATTTTTATCCTTGCCAACTTTAGGCTGGGGTGGAGGTACGTTCCGGGAATTGGATGATGAGTTCTGGTTTATTCTTTTGAGATATGGGAATTTATTGTACAAGGTTACCAGGTTCAATCCTCCGTTCAAACTCTTCTGGGATGCATTTTCAATGGAGTTGCCAAACTGGGCCTGGATGGAGATCGGCGTTGCGGTCCATCGGTAGGTTGATTGGTAAGCAGCCGTCACGTTAATGAAATCGAGATAGGGTATCTTGGGGATGGGAATGTCCCAGGTGACATTAAATCCCTGGTTATAATTGTTCATGGTCCCGAAGGAGAATATTTCACTCCAAACCTGGTCGCGGTTGGAACGGTCGATCTGGCCGGGGGGTTCGTTGATAAATGCGTTGGCATTGGCGACAAGGCTGATCCTGAATGATTTCGAAAAATCGTATTTCAGGTCATAGGTGCGGCTCCAGTCCCATCGCTTGATGTAAAAGGTCTCCATCGGGACGATGGCCTGGCTCTTGTTCCTGTACTTGCGCTGGTTAAACTCCCGGTTCATGTCGGTGCGGAAGGCAAATGATTTGGGGAGGTAATAGAAATTGAAATCCTTGATCAAAGCAAATGCCTTTGAACGGCTTAATGCCGGAACACGCTGGAACGGAACCACATTCTTAGGCTGGGTGGCAAAATTATATCCCAGTCCCCCGGCATAGGTCTTCTTCAGGTCATACTCTATGTCGACATCACGGTGGAAAATTTCAGAATAGGCATAACTGATGTTGAAGTTCTCGATGTCATAGATCCTTGGTTTTTTATTGGAAGTGCGATCCTTCCTTACATTCATCAGGTTGAAGTTTTTCCGCTGCGTATAGCCCGTCGTAAGGTTTTTAATGGAATCTTTCTGCTCCTTGGTATCAAAGGCATTCAGCACATCCTTCAGGTACAGGTCAGGATTAAGCGGATCGTACTTTGGGTTGTTTTGCTGCATGGAATAATCGAAGTGCATCGGGATCCTGACCCCTGATTTGGCCGGGAAGAACTTTCCTAATTCAAGATCGGTATCAAAGCCGAAGGTGAGGATCGATTCCATTTGCCGTTGGGTCTGTTTTTGTTCGAGGGTTCCAAAACCCGCGCTGCTGTACGACCCGGTTAACTGAATGCGTCCGAGGTCAGCCAGTTCCACGGCCACCCTTGCTGTGGCGGCCCATCCTCCCTGCTTGTTAAAGTCGGAGAGACGCAGTTCATCCACCCATACTTCAGCACATTTTGCCTGCCCGTCGTCGTCGGGCGTTTGCGAACTCTTCTTCGGATTCCGGATCCCGATCATGATCGCCTTGACATCGCTGATGGTCGGTGAACCCACAATGGTGATCTTGTTTTTGCCGTCATACTCCGAATAGGGCGTTGCCGCGGTCAGCTCTATCCCCTTGTCGCGCATGGCAACAAGCCGGTTGTATTTCACCTGCACCAGCCGTTCCAGTTCAATGTCGAAAGCGTTGCTTTCAGGCCAGATGGCATCCGGATTATCGCTTCTCGTTCCCCAGGGGGTAAAGCTCAGCGGGATCTCATATTCGTAATAGTTTCCGGTGAAGTCGGAACCAAGACGCATGATGATTGTGAGGTCGCCGGTTTTCAGGTTTTGCGAACGGATGGCTTGCTCGGCATGAACAAACATCTTCAGCCGCTTGAACTGGCGAAAATCGAATTCCGTGGTTTTATAGGCGGCGCGGGCATCTCCATCCACCAGGTTGCAAACATTGAAGGACATCGATTGCTCATTCAGCTTTTGCATGTTGGTCGATCCCCAGTTTGTTTCACGGTCGATACCCGGGGGCATCACATAAGGGATCGGCTGTTTGCTTCCGTTTTCTTCAATGCTCACTGTGGCAATGTCGAACTGGGTCTGGTTCTGATAATCATCCGGGATATATTCTCCCGGTGAAAGCAGGCTGTAGGTGTATTTCCGCCATTCACCGCGGGTAAGTTCGAGGGTGGCAAAACGGCAGACCACCTTCTTTTCAAAATTCTTGAAAAACATACGCATGAAGCGGATCGAGTTAAAATCATTGATGCCGCCAATCACCTTATCCGGGGTACGGATGGGGATCTTGAACTGGTACCAGTTGACCGCCCCGCGGGTTCCATCGGCCAGCGGAATATCAGTGGCATGATACACATTGGTGATATAATTCATACCCGGTTTCATCTGGTCGGGGCGTAGTTGAACCACATACTGGTAATACCGCTCAGCCTCACTCAGGGTGTTGTCCTTGTTGATATCCTCGACGTTCGGTAGGGTGGTGGCAATGGTTGGGTAATTCTCGGGCGACTGATCGGTGGTCGGGCTGTTCCCGTCAGGTCCGTTGTACTTCTTGTAGCGATTCAATATATTATGGTAACTCGTATCGTTGTCATAATCCGTTCCCCTGAAATAATGAAAATTATCGGCCGAGGGGTCGGTCGCGGCATTTTTAAAGGCACCTGAATTCTGGCCGAACGCATTGCTGATCTTGGCAACATAGGCGGTATCGAAAAAGGTAAGTTCATCAGCATCGCGCAGACCGTCATACCCGACATCCTGGAAGGGACGGGAAGCAGCATTGTTGTCGAAGGCATCCACGAGCGACTGCAGCTGTGGTACCCGCCCCCACAGGGTAGTATCCACCCCGGTCGCTACGGATGTAATGGGCAGTCCATTCTCGTAACTCTTCCGTCCATCCCGCAATATATCCTCGGAAACGTCACCCAGGTTGAAATACAACTGGCCCGAATTGTTTGAATCATCCACAAAAGGATCCATCATCCAGAACTCGATATACTGGATGTTGGTGGCTTCGAAGTCGGTCGTTTCAATCTTGCGCATCACCCCACCCCAACGGCTGGCCGGGTTGGAGAGGGACCCGTCTGCATTCAGTCCATTGGAATATTCGGAGGGGGTGACATCATAATTGTAGGGTCCTCTTTCCGATGGGTAATAGGCCATGTTCAAAACCGCCATGTTCACCGGTACGCCATTGAGGGGCTGCTTGTTCGGGAAAATTTCGGTTTCCCAGACCTGCCTGACGTACGGTTTCGACAAGTCTGTATTGTTAACATTGGGCGGTATCAGGCTAGTGTTTTTATCATAAAACAAAGGGTCAATGATATACCAGGCCATTTTGGCGCGGTTGAATCCATACTTCAGTTCGGTGTTGTTGGCAGCTTCGGGAAACATGGCACTGGTGGTTTGTCCCTGAGGGGTACTCGCCATAAACCAGGTTCCGATATTTTTCAGGTCGATGGTCGACTTGGCGCCTTCAAAGTCATCGATGTAGGTGGTTCCGGCCGCCCCGATGGCCTTTGAATGGCCGGGGATGAACTGGGCAAATTCAGCATCCACTGCAATGGACGAGGGAGCCTTGGTGGTAATAAGCGGCAGCGCATCCACAAACCGGGTGATCAGCCTCGACTGGGTGCGGTACGAGAGATTCAGTCCCCAGAGGGTATTCGACATGGGTTCATCCCCGTAATTGACCTTTTGTGTGAGGGGCCGCTCATTCAGGTTCAGGATGGTACCCCCGATAAAGAAGTCCTTGTTGATCTTGTAATCGATGTGCGCCCCCATCAACCGTTTGGTTTGAACATTGAACATCTCGTTGCTCTCGAGGGAGATGTTGATCGGGGTTCCTGACGAAAGAATGCCGTCGTTGATGATCCTGACACGTCCAAGGGTATAGTCAACGGTGAAGTCCACGTTTTCCTGCAACTGGATTCCGCCTGCCGTCACCTTCACCGATCCGGCAGGGACGTTCAGGGCGTTAAGGGAAATTTCAGACCCTGCGGCCGATTTATAAAATCCGTCAAGGACAAATTTATTCTTATCCGGGTATTGTTTGGCCATGGTCTTCGTCATGGTATACAAGGAATCGAAGCAATATTTATCAGCTAATTCCGCAGATCCTTTTGGATCGTTCATATCTAAAATTGAGTCCCTGAGGTCGTTGCCAAAGGGTTCGAGAACCGTGAAGAAAACCCTCCCGTTCGAGGCCTGGATCGTTCCTCCCTGGGTTGCCGCCTGATCAATGAAATCGAACATTCCATCGGCAGGGGGATTGAACTGCTGATTCAGGTTATCAAAATTGAGGACCCGTATCAGGGGAACCCCTTTAATCCTGCCCTCGGTGATGTATGCTGTTGGAACGCCGTTCGCATTACCGGAATAGAGTACGTTCAGGGTAAAATCGTTCGCCTGCACCTGATAGGCACCTAGGGGATAAACGTTTTTCATCATCAGGTTCCAGAGAGGAAGCTTGGTATTGAGCGATGTGCTCTTCAACAGTTTAACGATCAAACTCTTGGGAGAGGTGATCCCCTGGTCTGAGAATTCTCCGACCATGTGAACGGCGGTATCGCCCACAACCTGGTACTGGTAAGCTACAGCCAGGGTTTGATCGCTGTTGAGGGCGGTGTTCAGCGAGATAAATCCCAGTTTAGGGTTAAAGGTAAACTCCGAAGGAAGCAGCTTACGGGCGTTTTCAACCTTTTCGAAATCCTGGCCCGAGATCATGTAGAAAGGCGGGTTCTTCAGGTAACCCGAAACGGTGTTGATGTTGCGGACCTGGGCGGTATCAGCCGGCGTAGGCATGATAATCTGGAACAGGTTGTTGGAATTATTGGAGGTGAATTTTTTACCCGGATCACCGGTGAACAGCCTGGTATTGTATGGCTTGTATTCGCCGAGATCCATGAATGCCACAACATTCCGGTTTTCCGTCACGGCAGCACCGATATTCGTTACCCAAACCTCAATCTTCAGGATGTTCACATTGGAGGTGATCACCGGGAGATTCCGCAACGAGGCCTTGTAGGTGTCCCTGAAATTCTGACCAAGGAAAAAGTGCTTGTTCTCCTCATATTCATCTGCACGCAGCCTGAATTTTGAGGTTTGCGCATTGCCCTGTACGGTGATATTCTTGGTCTCGCTCTTCTGCTGTGAATAGAGTGCCGTGACGGTGACGCGGCCAAACCGCAATTTGGTCTTGATCCCGAATAGGCTTTCCGTACCCCGGATCAATGAAGTGCTGAGCGGCAGGTTGACATCACCCGCTTCGATCAGCTGGATGATATCATCCTCCTTGCCCTCGTATTTCAACTTCAGCTTGTTCTCGAAATCAAAGGTGGCCTCGGTGTTGTAATTTACCTTGAACTCAATCTTATCGCCGATCTTTGCGATGACGTTCATCTGGATCTGCTCCTGGAAGTCAAAGTTGGTCTGCCTGCGCTGGTTGGTATTCAGCATGGGGTCGTCGCGGCGGTTCGATACGATGCCGAACATAATTTCAGCCGATCCCTGCGGCCTGATATCCACGGTATTGTTCCCGAAAATTGTTTCAAACACCTTCCCGGGAATATGGATCTTTGGAATGATCCCCTTCGAATTGTCCATGCTTGCTGCTTCCGAGCGCTCCTTCCAGTACTGGTTGATCATGGACTGAAGGTCCTGGTTCTGGAATTCGTCAAAAGACAACGTGGTCGGGACACGGTAGGTTGTTTCCCCGATTTTGTACGAATAGTAATACTGACGGGTGATGGGGTCGTATTCCACATCGGTCTTCATATTTGACGGATTCTTGAGATAGAGCGGACTTTCCTGCCCCGAACCGGGCATGACATTCTCATCATTGAAAGGATAGCGCAATTTTACCGAATCAGGATTGGTAATGATGCTGTCGGTGGCAAAAGAAATAAACCGGCCCAGTCCATAATTGTCCAGTGTTTCGCCGGCATTAACCGGGATACGTATGACAACCAGGACGGCCAGGCAAAAAAGACAGTATAAAATGCGTTTCTTCACTAAACTCTTCAAGGTGAATTAAACTCCGGAACCTGAACGCTACAAAACCTTGAGGGCGTGTTTGATCAGCTGTTCCACTGTCAAGCCTGTTCCTTCCGTATCGATGATTTTAATCAATGCTTTCTCAGCAAGCATCTTTGGGAAGCCCAGAATGATCAATCCAGATAACGCTTCTTCCTTCTTTGTATTGTGCAAAAATCCGGATTTTTCATAGGGAATCAACTCCCGTGGAACCTTATCTTTTAAGTCGATGATAATCCTTTGGGCAGTCTTTGCCCCGATTCCTTTAATGCGTTGTAACTGAACTGCATCCCCTTCGGCAATGGCCCTGATCACCTCTTCGGGTGCAAGCGAGGATAAAATGATGCGTGCCGTATTGACGCCAACTCCGGATACACTGATGAGCTGTCGGAAAAGTTCACGCTCAGCCTGGTCGGCAAAACCGTACAGCAACATGTCATCATCACGAACCACCAGGTGGGTGTAAAGGATGCATTTTTCATCTTCCCTCAGCAGGGAATAGGTGTGGATGGAAATATTCAGCAGGTATCCGATACCACTGACATCAACAACCGCATAGGCCGGGTTCTTTTCTACCAGCCTTCCTTGGATATAATCGTACATGTGCGCAGTGCCTAAAGATAAATCAATGCCGGCTTTCCCGGAAAAAGTGCAAAGGTAAAAAAATCACCGATTTATTGAATGAGTTTATTCTCCCGAAGGGCTGCTTCCAGTTCCCTGAGCGAAATGGGTTTCGAAAGGATTTTCTTCTCCCGGTCCAGGAGAAAAATGGTCGGCGTGGCGTAGATGTTGAAATCATCGGCCGGCTTGCCTGCAAATCCCTTCAGATCAGAAACATTGATCCAGCTGAGCTTCTGCTCTTTAATGAATGCCGTCCAGGCAGTCCGGCTGGTATCGATTGACACGGCCATCACCTCAAATCGTCTGGGCTTTTGCTGATCATACAGTTCCTTAAGCCGGGGCATCATGGCCGTGCAGTGCGGACATTGGGTCGACCAGAATACCACGAGGGTGTACTCCGAATTGATCGCCGACAGTTTTACCGGTTTACCCTTATTGTCAGGCACCTCCATATCCGGTGATATTTTCCCGACGGAGATCTTCTTGAAGGTTTCGAGTCTTTTCTGAAGGGCCGTTTTTCGCTGCTGGTCTTCACAGGAATAGGGATCCTGGAAATTATCTGCGATGTAGGTGATCACCTCGTCGAGGTGGTACTTGTCAAATCCGCCGACCAGGTAATCAAGCCAGAATTTAAAGATCTCGGCATTTACCGATGCCGCGCTGAGCATGATGGTGACCGCCTTGATGAACTCCCCTTCAAGTTGTTTCTGTGTCAGGCGGTTGTTGCTGTACAATGAGAGATAGGAGATCGCCTTGTTTGCAAAAACCATGCTGTGCAGCAGGGCGGTATCCTTGAAATCGACCTGGTCGAAATAATGCTGTTTCAGGAAGTTGATCCGGACATCCTTTTTCAGGGTGACCGGCAGGAAGGGGGTCTGGTAAACTTTCGCCATTCGCACGGCGTAGGCATTCGGGTACAATCTTGCCAGTGAATCGAGATAGTGCTGCTGCGAACGCTGGATCCCCTCAAACTCATTGGTTATGAGCGTATAAAACGCTTCATTGGCGGGATAATAATCAACCACCGGCATTAACAACTGAAGTTTTGACTGGTTGAGCCGGTCGAGTTTTGAAAAAGCCAGGTTGATCTGGTTTTCCAATGAGAAGATGATCTTTAAACTATCCTCAGGGCTTGAACCGGTGGTGCTGAATTGAACATTTTGATTGTTCCACACAAGGTCGACAAATCCGTCTTTGGACCATTTAACACGGTAAACGCCAGGCATGTGGCCGTTCAGGGAGATCCTGAAATGCCCCAGGGAATCGCTTGAGGTTGAATCGATCGCAGTGAGCTTCTCGCCGTATATGCTCATCAGCATGATCCTGCTTTTGCCAATCCCGGTAATGGTGCCGTCAAAAACACCCTGGGCAGGCAGCATCCATGAAGTCAGCATGAGAATGAGCAAAAAAATTGCTCGTTCGAAAAAAAAGCGTTGAAGCGAAACCGTGAAATACCGTAACCCTTTACTTATCACCCTGTTACCATGTTACTTTGTTACTCTGTTACCTTTTTACCTTTTTCTCAGGGGCTACCGCTCCGAAAATCTCTTCCAGCTTCTTCATCAGATCCGCACCGCGAAGATTACGGCCTATGATCTTCTGATCCTTGTCGAGCAGGACATTCGCGGGGATGGAATTGATGCCATAAAGTTTGCCGGCAGCATTGCCCCAGCCCTTCAGATCTGAAACATTGGTCCAGGTCAGTTTATCATTCCTGATGGCTTTCAGCCATTTTTCCCGGTTCTGGTCGAACGAACAGCCCAGGATATCAAATCCTTTCTTGTGATATGCCTGGAATGCCCTGACTACATTGGGGTTCTCAGCCCGGCAGGGACTGCACCACGATGCCCAGAAATCAACCAGCAGCACCTTCCCTTTCAGGGACGATAGCGTAACAGGGGTGCCCGTGGTGTCATTCAAAGTAAAATCAGGAGCCAACTGCCCAATTTCAACACACTTCAGGATTTCAATGCGTTTCTTCAGAGCCTGCACATATTGGGAACCGTTCAGACTTGTATCCATGGCGGCAACGAGTTCTACCAGGTCGGGGAGCTCAAATTGCCAGCTGTTGCGTACAACGAGGTAGGGAGAAACCACGGTCTTGTTGTTGGCCTTGGCAAAATCCTGGAGCTGTTTTTTCATCTCCTTATCCAGTTCATTTGAAACCGAATCGGTGCGTTTCATGGTCGCCGAATCATTGACATCTTTTGCTTTCTTCCACTCCATGGTGTTCTCATCCATCTTTTTATAAACAGACTCATTCATGGTGAGATACTTCTGGTAAATATCATGCGAAGGAGATCCTGTGATCAACGATTTATCAAGGCTGTCAACATATATTTCTACCTTGATTCTGGCATTTTCAACGAACACGGGAAGCATGATTTGCTTTTCATCCATGACGATGTGCCACATCTCCGGAAGAGCTGCGGATCCTTTGAATGAAAACTCTCCTTTTTCCAGTTTTGATGAATCGACTTTGACCCATTGGTCAACATCGAATTTTTGCAGGTAGATCATTCCTGTATCAACGCCATTAACCTTTCCCTTGATGGTAAACTGATCCTTATTTCCTGTACATGAAGCGAGCATTGCCCCAACGAACAGGATGAACAAATATTTTTTCATGGATACCCCTCCAATTGGTTTATTTCTGCAAAAGTACGGCTTTTTGAGAAACAAAATAATTCTCTAATTTTACCATGAAAATTAGACTCTTATGAAGAACGTCGCCGCCCTTGTATGGATACTCCTGATATCACTGACTTTTAATCCGGTAATGGCTCAGCCGGAGGCCGCAAAATCGCCTGCCCCGAAATACAATCTGTCGAAAGATCCGGTGCTTTATACCGTGGGTTATGCCCACCTTGATACGGAATGGAGATGGGACTATGAGGCGACCATCAATGTATGCATAAAAAATACCCTGGATGAGAATTTTCAGCGCCTTGAAAAATACAAACCTTATGTTTTCACCTTTTCCGGGGCCCGTCGTTACAAAATGATGAAGGAGTATTATCCTGAAAAATATGAAAAGGTAAAAAAATACATCGCGCAGGGACGCTGGTTCGTAGGTGGTTCATCTGTGGATGAATGTGATGCCAACATCCCCTCCCCCGAATCGGTGATCCGCCAGGTGTTGTATGGGAACGGGTATTTCAGGAGTGAATTTAACAAGGAAAGTGTCGATTTTCTCCTTCCCGACTGTTTTGGATTCCAGGCCCACCTTCCTTCGGTTCTGGCCCATACCGGGTTAAAAGGTTTTTCCACCCAGAAACTTTCCTGGGGATCTGCCGCCGGGATCCCATTCAACATCGGCAACTGGATCGGTCCGGATGGCAAAGGGGTCGTAGCTGCACTGAATGCCACCAGCTATGGCAGCGACATTAAAAAACGGATCGACACCTCTGCCTACTGGGTGAACCGGGTGATGGGCAACGGGAATAAATATGGCGTTTTTGCCGATTACCGGTACTACGGGGTCGGCGATGAAGGAGGCGCGCCGCGTGAAGAGGATGTGAAGAATGCCGTTGAATGCCTTGACCAGCCCGACCGGAAAATCAATGTCTATCTCTCCTCCTCCGACCAGCTTTTCAGGGATTTGAATGAAGATCAGAAAAAGCAGCTTCCCACATACAGCGGCGACCTGCTTCTCACCGAACACTCTTCCGGGTCGCTCTCTTCACAGGCCTACATGAAACGGTGGAACCGCAAGAACGAACAGCTTGCCCTGGCCGCTGAACCCCTGGCCGTCATGGCCGATTGGCTTGGAGCCATTAAATATCCGCAACGTTCAATGAACGAGGCCTGGTGGCTGGTCCTTGGCAGCCAGATGCATGACATCGTTCCCGGTACAAGCCTTCCGAAAGCATACGAATATGCATGGAACGATGAGGTACTGGCCCTGAACAGATTTTCGGCCAACCTTGAAAGCTCGGCCGGGGCCGTGATCCGTGCCATGGATACCCAGGGAAAAGGCATTTCACTGGTAGTGTACAATCCACTGGCTGTTCCCCGTAAAGATATGGTGGAGGCTGAAATTCTTTACTCCGAAAGCGCTCCGAAAGCAGTGAAGGTTTTTGATGCCTCAAACGCTGAAATTCCCTCGCAGGTCATACAGGCAAACAAAGGCAGTCTCCGTATCCTTTTTCTTGCTTCAGTCCCTTCCTTAGGACTTGCGGTGTTTGATGTTCAGCCGGCAACCGAAGCCGTCAAATATAAAACAGCCCTGTCTGTTTCAAATACGACCCTCGACAATGAGTTCCTGAAAATAACCGTCAACCAGAACGGGGATATTTCAAGCATCATTGATAAAAAACTGGGGAAAGAGCTCCTGTCGGCCCCTTCAAGACTTGAATTTCAGAAAGAACATCCGGCATACTGGCCTGCCTGGAACATGGACTGGAACGACCGCAAACGTCCTCCCATCGACTGGGTAAAGGGCCCGGTATCCATTACGGTACTCGAAAACGGCCCGGTGCGCGGCACCCTGAAAATTGAACGGGATGCCAGGAATTCTCATTTCACCCAATACATCCAGCTTGGCGCGGGCAAGGAAAATGTGACTGTACGGAATGTCATTGCCTGGCAGTCGCGCGGGGTGAGCCTGAAAGCATCATTCCCCCTCACCGCCTCCAGCCCGGTGGCTACCTATAACCTGGGCCTGGGTACCGAAGAACGAAGCAACAACAACGAAAAAAAGTATGAAGTTCCCTCCCGCGAATGGTTCGACCTTACCGACAAGTCAGGCTCTTTTGGTGTGACCATCTTCGAGGACTGTAAATTCGGTTCCGACAAGCCTGGCGACCAAACGGTCAGGCTGACAATGCTCTACACCCCCTCCGCCAATTTTTACCACGACCAGGCAACCCAGGATTGGGGAATCCACGAAATTACCTATGGAATATATAGTCACAAGGGCGACTGGAGGGCAGGACTCTCGGAATGGCAGGGCCGCAGCCTCAATCAGCCTCTCCGGGTCTTCCAGGCTTCCCAGCATCCAGGAACCCTGGGGAAGAACTTTTCTTTTGCAAGGATCTCGGCACCGCAGGTTGACATCCGCACGATAAAAAAGGCTGAGAACGGGAAGGATGTGATCATCCGCCTGCAGGAACTGGTTGGAAAAGACATTCAGAATGTGGAGATGTCGTTGCCTGCAAAGATCCTCAAAGCCTGGGAGGTCGACGGGCAGGAGCGGCTGACCGGCGAGGCAACCCTGAAAAACGGGAAACTGATGATCGACATGAAGCCATTTGCCATCCGGAGTTTTGCACTGCAGCTGGAGCCGTCCATAGTGAAGCTGACAGAACCGGCCTCCGCGGAACTGCCGCTCCCATACGACGAAGATGCCATCAGCAGTGAAAAGAACAAGAAAAATGGCCGTTTTGATGATCAGGGCTTCAGTATTCCGGCCGAACTGATGCCGGAGTCGCTGATCATCGATGGTGTTCAGTTTAACTTCGGCCCGAAAGCCGATGGAAAAAACAACATGCTCGCCTGCAAGGGACAAAAGATCATCCTTCCCAAAGTGGGGAATTACAACCATGTCTATCTTTTGGCATGTGCCCTCAGCGATACCTCAGGGATCTTTAAAGTAGGGGGCGCCAAAACATCCCTCCGGATCCAGAAATATCATGGGAACATCGGGCAATTCGATAACAGGCTCTGGGATAAGTACGGACGCATCACCGGTTTGGGCAAAGGGTTCATCAAACGCAATGAGGTTGCATGGTTCTCAACCCACCTGCATAAGGACACCCTCAACATTCCTTACCAGTATGCCTACCTCTTTAAATATTCACTGGAAGCCTCCCCTGTGAGCGGCACCCTTCAGCTTCCTGAAAATGAGGCCATTAAAATTTTTGCGATCTCCGTCTCCGATAATCCTTCCGACCAGGTTCGCCCGGCTTCTCCCCTTTATGATGATTTCACTGACCGGCCAGCCATGACCCTGGACCTGACAAAAAGTTATGTGGATGCGAATATGGTCCCAGCGGCAAGCTATGTTGTGACAAGCAACCGCAACCTGGCGGAGCTGCCTGCCCGCCTGACCATGAAAGATTATGCCGACCTTCACCAGCCAAACGGGGTCAGGATGAGCTATTATTTCAGCGATGCAGATTCCACGCTGAAAGGTGCGATTCATGACGGCATGAATGTTTCTGCCCTCAACGACGGCATGTATGATCTGCTGCCGGGTGATTCCCTGAACGACAAGTGGTCAGAAAAGGGTGAGGGAAGGATATTAATGGACCTTCAGAAGGAAATTGAACTGGACAGCATGCATCTTTTCACGGACCAGGACATCAAAAGAGGCGCACAGTCTTTCTCACTCTGGGGAGCTACCGGGGATAAAGTTCCATCAGTAAAGGGCGATCCCAGGGCAGCGGGATGGAATTTCATCCTTCTTGCCTCGCCCGAAGATCTCTGGGGAAACAGCAGAGGCCTTTATACCATCCTTCCCTTGAAGGACAAATCGAAAGAATACAGATACCTGTTGTGGGTAAGCGAGAATTCCCAGCACGGCCCCTTCTATTTCAGGGAGGTGGATGTGTTTGAGAAACAAAAATAGCGGGAAGGGAATCCCCTGAGACTATGGAGAAGCTGTTCCACATGTTTGTTATTTCAGCGGAGGTGATCGCGGAGATTCGCAGCCATCCTACGAAACCACATCGTCATGCATACGAGGAGCTGCTGATCGTCACAAAGGGGAATCCCGCTCATTTTATCGACTTTATTGAAGAGACCCTGACTGCCCCGGTTGTGATCTATGTAGCGCAGGGGAAGGTGCATGAATTCATGCCTGATTCTGAAACCCGTGGGTGGTGCATCCGCTATCGCAACGATTTTATCCCCGCCGGCAATTTCCACTTTTATTCCAATTATCTCGACAAAATCAACTTCACCTTCAACCAGGGGAGCTGCCAGCAGGAGATCGGTAATTTATGCGAGATGATCCTGTTTGAATATGAACATCATCCCGGGAGCGCTGATATTTACCGGCACCTCCTTTCGGCCCTGCTGGCCAAGCTGGAAGCGGAGGGGAAACACAACCTGTCGGAGGGAAATGAAGCACGGACTCCCGCCAGGATTGCTTTCCGGAATTTTCTGCAAATCCTCGAAGACAATTATAAAAGGCCACTGGGGGTTGGGTTTTATGCGGACAAGCTGAACACCTCCGTCCGCAATCTCAACCTGGTTTGCCAGAAGGTGTTCGGAAAAAGTGTTTCCGAGATCATCGAGACCCGGAAACTGATCGAAGCACGCCGGCTTTTGCTCAACTCCCCCCTGAATATCTCGGAGATCGGGTACGACCTCGGATACAACGAAAAGTCATACTTCACGCGGGTTTTTACGAAAAAGACCGGCCTGACACCCTCCGACTTCCGCGCAGCCATGCAACCTGTTCTGTCCTAAAAGTACCACCATATTTCTGTTTTGTGTTACCAAAATTCACTGAAGAGGTTGCAATTTTGCATCGTCATTCATCGTAACACAACTGACCATGAACCTGAAAGAATTTAACACCTCCGCCGGAAGCAGCCAAAACACCAACCTGATGCCGGTGCTGTTCGTAGGTCACGGGAGCCCGATGAATGCAATTGAAAACAATGAATTTACTGCTGCCTGGCAATCTCTGGGTAAAACCATTACCAAACCCCAGGCCATCCTCTGTATTTCAGCACACTGGGAAACCGCAGGAACGATGGTCACAGCCATGCCTAAACCGCGCACCATCCATGATTTTTATGGATTCCCCGAGCAACTTTTCAGGGTACAGTATCCTGCTCCCGGAAGTATCCCCGTTGCTTACGAAACCCGGGATGAAGCTCCTGCTTCACATGTGGGTCTGGATGAGAGCTGGGGCATTGATCATGGAAGCTGGAGTATACTTAAGCACATGTTCCCTGATGCTTCCACTCCGGTTTTACAACTCAGCCTTGATTATAACCTCTCCCCTTCGGCCCATTATGACCTCGGCAGGCAACTTGCCGGATTACGGCGCAAAGGAATCCTTGTGATCGGAAGCGGGAACATCGTTCATAATCTCCGTTTGATAAACTGGCACAAACCTGATGGCGGGCATGAATGGGCAAATGAATCAAACGAAAAATTAAAAAAAATGATCCTTGAGGGGACCCATAATAAACTCAAGGACTACACCTCACTCGGACCGGAAATAAGCCTTTCCGTGCCTACACCCGAACACTTCCTCCCATTGCTTTATGTATTGGCCATGCAGGAAAAAAATGAGTCTGTGTCGTTTTTTAACGATAAAACTATCTATGGCTCACTTTCAATGACTTCAATTAAAATAAGTTAAACCATCAACCTAAAACAAGCAACAATGAAAAGCACAGTTAAATTTTTATTCGCCCTGGGGATCTCCATGATGATCTTCGGCAAAAGTGAAGCTCAAACCAAATGGACTGTAGACAATGTCCACTCAAATGTCAAATTCACCGCAACCCATATGGTCATCTCGGAAGTGGAAGGAAATTTCAAATCCTTCACGGGGACCCTGACTGCTTCAAAACCCGATTTCACAGATGCAAGCATCGAATTCAGTGTGGATATTGCCAGCATCAATACGGATAATGAACAACGTGACAAGCATCTGAAGTCGGATGATTTCTTCAATGCTGAAAAGTTTCCCAGGATGACTTTCAAAAGCGTATCGATGAAGAAACTCTCAGGCAACAAATATGAACTTACAGGCGACCTGACCATCCGCGATGTAACAAAACGCGTAAAGTTTGCCGTAACCTATGGCGGCACAGCGAACGATGGCTACGGTAACACCAGGGCCGGCTTCAGGGCATCCACTACCATCAACCGTCTTGATTACGGCCTTAAATGGAATTCGCTTCTTGAAACCGGAGGTGCCATAATAGGCCCTGAAGTTACCATCAACATAAATGCGGAATTCATCAAGGCTAAATAAACAGCATCCCGCCTGGCAGGCCATCTGAAACAACAGCTTGTCCCCGTTGACAGGCAGTTTATCCGTAACTAAATGACTTTGCCCCTGTGACCTAAGCGCCATGGGGGCATTTTCTTTTTTTTCCTGTGAAGTAAAGATTATCTTTACCTTATAAACAGGAGCCATAAAAACGGTTCGTTCAGTGTTTACAGGGGATGAAAAAAGATAAAGACAATAAGGAGATGAAGCACGCTCCCGATCCTGCAGGCATCTATGAAAGGATCAGCCGCTATTGCGCTTACCAGGAGCGGTGTGCCTGGGATGCGGAAAAGAAACTGGCTGAATGGAAGGTTCCCCGGGGCAGGATCTACCCAATCATGAAATCGCTGAAGGATGAAGGGTATATTGACGATGAACGGTTTGCCCGAACCTTCGTCAGGGGTAAATTCCGTATCAACAAATGGGGCCGTTTAAAGATAGGCTACGAGTTGAAGGGCCGCAAAATTCCGGAAACAGTAATCCGGTCGGCCTTGCTGGAGATCAGCCCGGAAGATTACCAGAAAACCGTGCGCGAACTGGTCCTCAAAAAAAAGTCCGAAATAAAACCGGGAAAAAACTTGAACATCCGCGAAAAAATTATCACTTTTGTAATTGGCAAGGGTTTTGAATTTGACCTGGCTGCCGACATATTAAAAGAACTTAAAATCTGACATGATAGCACAAGACCAACTGAGAGACCTTAAGACCAGGCTCGACGTCTTGAGGAGGTACCTTTGACATCGACAAGAAACTTTCCCAGATAGCAGAAGAAGAACAACTTTCACAGGCTCCCGGTTTCTGGAATAATCCAAAAGCAGCAGAAATAGCCCTGCGTGCCATCCGTGATAAAAAACTCTGGACAGATGCCTTTTTAAAAGCGCTTTCAGCGCAGGAAGACCTGATGGTGATGTGGGAATTCCACATCCAGGGTGAAGGAACTGAAGAGGAGCTTGAAAATCACTACAACGAAACACTGGCCCTCATTGAGGAGCTGGAATTCCGCAACATGCTGAGCGGTGTTGAAGACAGGCTCGGCGCCATCGTTCAGATTAATTCCGGGGCGGGAGGCACTGAAAGCCAGGATTGGGCGCAGATGCTCATGCGCATGTATATCCGTTACGGGGAACGGAGCCGATTCAAAATCGCCGAAGTGGACTTCCAGGAGGGTGATGTGGCCGGGATCAAATCGGTGACCCTTGAGTTTGACGGCGACTATGCCTACGGCTACCTCAAAGGTGAAAATGGAGTGCACCGGCTGGTGCGGCTCTCCCCATTCGATTCAAACCACAAACGGCACACCTCCTTCGCATCGGTTTATGTCTATCCCATCATCAACGACGACATTGTGATCGACATCAACCCGGCCGAAATCAGCTGGAATACCTTTCGCAGCAGTGGTCCCGGCGGACAAAATGTAAATAAGGTGGAGACGGCTGTTCGCCTGAAACACGAACCCTCAGGGATCATCATCGAATGCCAGGAGACCCGGTCTCAAGGACAAAATCGCGAAAAAGCGCTGAAACTGCTAAAGTCGCAATTGTACGAAATCGAACTCCGTAAGCAACGGGAGAAGATCGCTGTGATCGAGAGCGGGAAGAAAAAGATCGAGTGGGGCAGCCAGATCCGCAGTTACGTGCTGCATCCCTATAAAATGGTAAAGGATCTGCGCACAGGACAGGAAACGTCGGATACCCAGGCGGTGCTCGATGGCGACCTTTCCGCCTTTATCAAATCCTACCTTATGGAGTATGGAAATGCATAAAAATCGTGACGTGTGACGCGTGACGCTTGACCAAAAATCGTAAATCGTAAAAATGTTAAAGATCTATCATCATCCTCAGTGCAAAAAATCAAGGGCCGGGCTGCAATTCCTGAAGGATTCTGGAAGTGCGTTCGAGGTGGTTGAATACATCAGGAACCCGCTGACGGAAAAGGAGATGGAGATCCTGCTGGTAAAACTGAACAGGAAGCCGGCGGATATCGTACGCACACAGGAGGAATATTTTCAGCAGAATCTGAAGGGGAAGAATTTCGAGGATCATGAATGGGTGAAGATCATCCTCCAGAATCCCAGGCTCCTTCAGCGCCCGATTGTTGAAGGAAAGTACAGGGCTGTGGTTGGCGACCCGGTTGAAAACATTGAACCTTTACTCAAATAATATCTGAACATGACCTCCTTCATTCCGATATCATAGTAAAAACCATATACACATGAAAACACGCATCGAAAAAGACACCATGGGACCCATTGAGGTTGCTATGGATAAGTACTGGGGAGCACAAACCCAGCGTTCACTCACCAACTTCAGGATTGGCGAGCCCGGATCTATGCCCAAAGAGGTGATCCGCGGAATGGCTATCCTTAAAAAAGCGGCAGCCATGGTGAATGCCGACCTTGGTGTATTGCCTGCCGAGAAGATGGCCCTGATTGTGAAAGTTTGTGATGAGATCCTGGATGGCAAGCTCGATGACCAGTTCCCGCTTGTGATCTGGCAAACCGGTTCAGGAACACAAACCAACATGAACCTCAACGAGGTGATCGCCAACCGGGCCCATGTGCTGAACGGCGGTGAACTGGGTGGTGAAGGCAAAACGGTAATTCACCCCAACGATGATGTAAACAAATCGCAGTCGTCGAACGACACCTTCCCCGCGGCCATGAGTATTGCCGCCTACAAGATGGTTACAGGCAATACCATTCCGGGTGTCGAACTGCTCAAAGGAACCCTTACAAAGAAATCAGAAGCCTTTAAGGAGATCGTGAAAACAGGTCGTACCCACCTCATGGATGCCACCCCGCTCACCCTCGGGCAGGAATTTTCAGGATATGTCTCCCAGCTTGATCACGGCCTGAAGGCACTCAAAAACACCCTCCTCCATTTGTCTGAGCTGGCGCTGGGCGGCACTGCCGTAGGCACCGGTCTGAACGCACCCAAAGGCTATGATGTTCTGGTTGCCAAAAAAATAGCCGAACTCACCGGGCTGCCCTTCGTCACGGCTGAAAACAAATTTGAATCGCTGTCGGCCCACGATGCAATGGTTGAAACCTCTGGCGCCCTGAAAACGCTCGCGGTAAGCCTTATGCACATCGCCTCCAACATCCGGCTGCTGGCATCCGGTCCACGCTGCGGCATCGGCGAACTCATGCTTCCCGAAAATGAACCAGGCTCCAGCATCATGCCAGGCAAAGTGAACCCCACCCAACCCGAAGCCATGACCATGGTATGCGCCCAGGTACTTGGCAACGACGTGGCTATCAACATCGGCGGCATCAGCGGCCATTTTCAGCTCAATGTTTTCAAGCCCCTGCTGATCTCCAACCTGCTGATGTCGGCAAGGTTACTCGGAGATGCCTGCGCTTCATTCAACGACAACTGCGCGATTGGCATCGAACCGAACATGGCGGCCATCAATAAAAATCTCGAAAATTCCCTGATGCTGGTCACGGCGCTCAACCCCCACATTGGCTATGACAATTCTGCCAAAATTGCCAAAAAAGCACACAAGGAGCATAAAACCCTGCGTGAAGCCACCCTTGAACTTGGTTTACTTACCGATGAAGAATTCACCCGTATCGTCGATCCGAAAAAAATGACAGGACCGAAGTAAATGACCAATGACCAATGACCAATGACCAATGACCAATGATTGAGGAATTTACGATTTACGATTTACGATTTACGATTTTTGGTCACGCGTCACGATTTTACTCTATTACCCTGTCACCTTGTTACCCTGTCACCCTGTCACCTTGTTACCCTGTCACTTTTCCTTAAGGGTATCCGGTAAAACCAGCTTTTCTTTTGACTCTTCATACAGCTTGGCAGCCTCTTCCCTGATCAGGTCATCGAGGGGCGTTTTCAACTGAACGGACCTCTTTTCAAGGATATCGAGAAACTGCCGGTCCGACCTGATCTGGTTAAGAAAAAAGGAGAGGGTATCGGAGGTTTCCTGTTTTTTGGGGGTCGCATATTTATCGCGGCCAAAGACCATATCCTGTTTCAGGTCGACCATCCTGAAAATAAATGCTTTGCGGACCGTGTCGCGACCCCTCGTGATGAGCAGGGTGTCGGAGGGAAGGACCATGTCGAACAAGTTGCCGTATAGCGCCACCGGATCTTCATAATCATCGCTCAGGGCGATAAAATAGGCGTCACTTCCCTTTTTGAGATTTCCACGCAACTGGTCTATCCAATGGTATTTATGGATACGCTCTATCTCCCCGAGGGCATATACCGGGTTACGGTCATCGTGAGCCAGGTAATAATCGAAATTGGCTGCGGGGAACCACCTGAAAGTAATGATGGGCGATCCCTTGTCGATGAGAAAGTGCTCCTCATCCCATTTTACCATCGCCTGGAATTTCTTACCGAGCTGCCTCCATCCGTACATGTCGAGAGAAACATCATCAATTTTCATCCGCTGGAGCGGGATCCAGCCAAAACGTATCTGGCCGACCCCGGTGACGGCTACCGTTATAAGGAATGCCAGGGACACGACTACCGGCCAGGGAACAAGGCGAAGTTTCGATTCATTCTGCCTTGGTTCTGCCAGCCAGGCCGCCGCGATCAGGATGAGGCCCAGGTAACCCGGTCCGGTCCAGTGCGGAAGGGTGCTGCGGAAAAGTGAAAAAGAGAGGAATACCAGGATGAGCGGGACACTGGTCCACAACAGGATGCGTTTGCAGGAGACTTCAAGGAACTGCTTTCTTCGGATCAGCGCGATCAGCGCGCCAAGAATGATCACCACATTCACAGGGTTATTGTAAAAAAGCTGGCCGGTGATTTCAGTCAGGAAGTAAAGTGGCTGGAATCCCGATTCAGTGATCCCGATCCTCTTTTCATGAAAGGTAAAACTGATAAAATCATTATCGATGTTCCAGAAAATGACAGGAAGAAACAGCATGATGATGATCAGGAAAAAGGCGTAGGTCTCTTTGGCCATAAACCATCTCCGGTTATATAAAAGCAGGTAGATAAAGGCCCCGGCAACCAGGAAAACCGAATGATATTTCGATAAAAGGGCCAGGCCGGCGGTGACCCCCGCGAAGAAAAGATAATTCCTGCTCTCCGGCGCAGTATCCTGGTCAGGCAATGATTTTATCAGGCAATAAAGAGTGACCAGCCAGAAAAATACCTGGGGGGTATCGGGGAGAATAAAGATCCCGCTGAGGATGAATCCATAAAAGGAGGCTGTAAATAAAATGGCTGCATACAACCCGGTGAGCGGGCTTTTAATCTGCCGGCCGATCAGAAACATCATTCCCGTACTTAGCGTTCCCAATACCACGGAGGCCAGCCGTATGAAGAATTCACTGTCGAGGAAAAGGTTCAGGGTGAAGAACTGGATCACGAAGCCAACCATGGGGGGATGGTCGAAATGGCTGAGCGCCGGAAATTTCGCATAGGTCCAGTAATAAACCTCATCGTTGCCCAATTCAATAAAACCGGCAATAAAACCGCGAACCACCGCCGAAACAATCAGCAGAACAATCAACGCCCAATATATTTTTCGGTTCGACGGCATTAACTATTTTTTTTCACAAAGTTATCTTTTTTACCAGAAAGTACACAGCAATTTTACATTCAGAAGGGCCACAATAGCTCCAACCCCAATTAACATGATCTTCGTGGTAAGTGTATTCACATATCTCCCCATGACCTTTTTCGAAGAGGTGAGGTAAATTTGCAGGAAGATCGTAAAGGGCAGCTGGATGCTTAACACCATCTGCGAAATGATCAGCCCCTGGTAAGGATTCCGGATGAGAAAAATGACAGGCAGAGCGATGACCAGTGAGATCATCACCCCCAGCCTCGAATGACTGTCGCGGATGTCGTACGGTTCACCGAACAGGCCGGCAAAAATACTGCCGCCTGCCATACCCGAGGTAATGGTGGAGGCGATTCCGGCAAAAAGCAGGGCCACGCCAAAAACCACGGCCGCATTGTTCCCCAGCAGCGGGGTCAGGATGCGTTCGGCCTGCTGCAATTCATTTACCGGGATGTGGTTTGTGAAGAATGAGGCTGCTGCAAGCAGGATGATCGCACTGTTTATGGCCCATCCGATGAACATCGAAAAGAGGGTGTCAAAAAGCTCATAGTCCATCTGGCGCTTGATCACCTTTTCATCCTCCAGGTTCCACTGGCGGCTCTGGATGATCTCGGAATGCAGGAACAGGTTGTGCGGCATGACCACGGCGCCCAGCACGCTCATCACGATGATCATCGATCCCTGTGGGATGGTTGGCCTGATCCATCCGACCCCGGCCGCTGCCCAGTTGATATCGACCAGCGTCAGCTCATATAGGAAGGAGAGCCCGATGATGGAAACAAAGGCAATGATGAATTTCTCAATTTTATGGTAGGAGTTGGTAAAAAGCATGATGATCACAAAAGCAAAAGCCATGATGGCACCCGCCGGGATCGGTATCCCAAAAAGCATGTCCAGTGCAACGGCAGCGCCCAGGATTTCGGCCAGGGAGGTTGAAATGGATGCCCCCATCGCGGTTAACAGTACCGTTCTCGACACCCACCCCGGCGTGTACTTGTTGGCAGCTTCTGAAAGGCATAATCCGGTGGCAATGCCCAGATGGGCTACATTGTGCTGGAGGATGATCAGCATGATGGTGGAGAGGGATACCATCCAGAGAAGTTCATACCCGAATTCTGAACCTGCAGCAATGTTTGAGGCCCAGTTGCCCGGATCGATAAATCCGACCGTGACCAGCAGGCCAGGTCCGATGTATTTCAGAATATCCAGCCCTCCGAAACGGGGTTTATGGTCCCTCCTGCGAAGATCTTTTATAAAATCAAGGAACATGCTCTTGCGGGTTTCATAAGCGTAAAATTAAAAAAAAGGAGGGTCAACTTGACAAGGCCCTCTTTTTTCCCTATCTTGCATCATCCAAATCAACATGAAATGAAAACACGAATTTTATTATCCGTTTTAGCTATTGGTCTGATACCGGTAGTTTTCCTCACGTCCTGTTCGAAAATCAAAGATCTGACAGCAGTGAATGTCACCTACCAGATTCCGCGAACAAACTTCCTCTTCACCCCCACTGCCTTCAAATCAGGTGAAGAGATCTTATACTCTGCCTTTGTCCATATCAACGTGGACAGCCTTCTCAACGTGTACGGTCTCTCAAGCGGAAATGTTGAGAACCCGGAATTCACCCAGTTCAGCCTGACGATCGACACCCCTCTTGAAGCCAACTTCGGATGGATGCAATCGGTAAGGGCCGTCACGGCCAGCAATTCTGGTTTTTCACCCGAAACCCAGATCGGCAGTGCCGTGAATAACAGCGGGACCGGGAGAACCGTGACCCTCACAGTGAATAACAGCAATATCCCCTTCGGGAACAATGGATTTTACCTGCGCATCTATGCCACGTTGTCCGGCCCTATTCCGTACCAGTGGCTCCAGATGTACTTCAACTCCACGCTGACACTGACATTGCAGCCGATCTGATTACAAACTGCTGTTTTCCTCCGTTTCAGCCAGATGCTTGTCTGGCTCGATGTGCACATGGACGAATGACCTGGGGATGGTCTCGTTGATCTGTTTTTCTATCTGGTGTGAAATGGCATGTGCCTTTTCCAGCGCCAGTCCCTGTTCGACATGTATGGTCACCTCGATGAAATTCTCAGCGCCGGCCGTTCTCACCTTCAGGTCGTGGTAGCGAAGGATTCCCCTCGATTGATCCAGTACTGCCTGAAGCTGTGACACCAGGTCGGCCGGACTGCGGTCGAGGAGTACATCGATGGCCCGTTTTCCGAGCTGGTAGGATACCCCCAGCACGATCAGCGCCACGGCCAGGGCGGCGACTGAGTCGGCAAAATAGAACTTAAAATGCGCAAGGATCAAACCGATCAGAACCACGGCCGAACTCCAGATATCGGTTGAAAAGTGAAGCGCATCAGCCTCCAGCGCCTGGCTGTTATACTTGCGCGCTACACGGTAAAGCGCCCTCGACCTCAGCACATCAACAACAATGGAGGTGACCACTACGATATAACTGAAAATGTTCACCTCGATGTGGGTATTCCCGCTCACCAACCGCTGAACCGCCTCATAGATGATCCAAGCACAGGTGATTAGCAGTAAAAAAGTCTCAACCAGAGCCGAAAAATTCTCAATTTTCCCATGACCGTAATGATGGTTTTCATCAGGGGGCCGGTCAGAGATCCTCACAGAGAACCAGGTGATCACGGCCGCTACAAGGTCGAGACCTGAGTGAAGCGCCTCAGATAACAGCCCCAGACTTCCGGTAATGATCCCGACCACAAGCTTAAAACCTGTCAGAAAAAATGCCGCGATGACCGATACCCCTGCCACCCGCCTTTTCTCTTTTTCCATTTTGCTTTCCATACTTAATCCCCGTCTTTATCTGTTTCTCCAGCTTGTTCTGTCTGCTCTTTCTCGCCTGCCGGAACAGCCTGGTACCACCGTGTCTGGAGTGTCCAGATATAGGTTTTCATGGAGCAAATGTAAGGATTTTTTTATACCTGGTTCAGGTGAATGTTTGAACCTACATTCCTCTGCCTCCGGTAAGTATGCCATATACCCCAGGCAATACCCTCCTTATCAGCGCGCCTGTTCCCACAGCTAATGCAATGAGGGTCACCGGCAATAAAATAAAACTGAGCAGCCGGTATTCTGGTACATGATGTACCAACGGGAAAAGGGCCTCAATGGCATAGGCGACCAGCGGGGCATGCATGGCATAGATGATGAAGGAAAAAGCAGTGAGCCATACAAACCACTTATGTTGCATGAACCAATTCACCAATCCGTTGCAACCATACCATGCCGTGATCAGTCCGCTGAATATGACGAGTTTATGCAGGATGATCAGGACAGGATAGATGGCATTGCCCATTACCGGTTGACCAAAGAAGGCCAGTAAAGTTTTTACGGTCGCCAGCACGATGAATGCCACACCCCACCAGGCAGGCTTTGCCCAGCGGGCATGGATATCAATGCTGTAATTGGTCTTCTGAATCCAGACACCCAGGGAGAAAAATAGCAGGCCCTCTCCTTCGATGAACACAAATCCCATGGCCCCCAGCCACAGCAGGAGGGCAAAAATGAAAAATATCCATTTTGCCACAGGATGAGTAACACACCAGCGAATGCCGGGATAGATGATATTGTATATCAGGAGTACACGCAAAAACCACAACTGGTAAGGGACAGGGAGGAGTATCCATCTTCCCAGCATCTCATACCAGTGGTAATCATGCAGCATGACACGGTGATCATCAATTCTCACAATGTTTGATGTGGTAACAATATCCCTGGTGTATGGGAATAATTCAAGGAAATAGGTAAAGGCAAATCCCAGGGCACTCCAGATCAGGTAAGGCAAAAGCAGGGTGCGCAGTCTTTTGCCGGTACGTTGCCGGTATGGCCGGTAATCGTGCAGGGCATACAAAAACCCCGAAATGATGAATAACATCGGTATGCGAAAGCGGAAGATCCCGTTGGCCAGGAAATATTCGGTGAAGGTGGTGATGTTGAGCGGTTCACAGGGCAGGGTCCAGGGTTGCATGTATCGTTCGTGCAGGTTGTACCCATGAACAAAAACAAGCAGGAACATCGACAGAAAGGACCAGAATTTGAATTTCCGGCTGTTAAAATCTGAAACCAGGGCAGGTGGATGTGTAGCAGCAGACATCATTGTAGCTGTTTCATAGTTCCCAAAATTACAATTTATATAGATAAACCCAACGGCGTTCTGATGCCGCCATCGAAATAGCACCCCGTTAAGGGTGATAGTTTTGTACTTTTGCAAAAATACAACGCCCATGAAAAGGTTAAATAACATATTCCTCACCCCGGTTTTCTTTCTTTATTCCCTCCTTGCCTTTACCCAGCAATCATCGGGGCAAAAACCAACCGAGATCATTATCCTCCATGCAAACGACATGCATGCAAAGATCGACAACATGGCTAAGCTGGCTTACCTGGCCGACAGCCTTCGCCGGTTTCACGCCGATGTTTTCCTGGTGGCTGCAGGGGATAATTTTACCGGGAACCCGGTGGTTGACATGATCCCCGACAAGGGATACCCGATGACCGACCTGATGAACCGGTGCGGTTTTGATGTGAGCGCCGTCGGCAACCATGAGTTTGACATGGGCCAGGATTTTCTCAACAAAAGGCTCGATCAGGCGAAATTCCCTTTCATCTGCTGCAATGCTGATGCCTCGCGAGCCGTGGTCCAATCCTTCAAGCCCTACCTGGTGCTCCATACAAAAAACGGGATCTCCATCGCGCTGCTCGGGATCATCCAGCTCGATGAAAACGGACTGCCCAGTTCTCATCCCTCCAAAATGACAGGCATCCGGTTTACCAACGGCATTGCCAAAGCCAAAGAATATACCTGGCTGAAGGAACGGTATGGGGTCCTGGTCGCCCTTTCGCACCTGGGAGTTCTTGACGATAAGGTCCTGGCCGATTCCATTCCTCAATTTGACCTCATCATCGGGGGGCATTCGCATACACTGCTTGAACAACCGTTGATGGAGAACGGGGTCATGATCGTCCAGGCGGGATCAGGCCTTAAATACATTGGCAAGACAACGTTGCAGGTTGAAAACGGACATGTCATCAGCCGGCAGGATGAAGTGATCCCGCTTTCGGTCCTGAAAAAGGAAAATCAGGATGTCAGGAAGCTGATTGACCAGTACAACGACAACAAGGAATTCAGTAAGGTGATCGGTGTAGCAGAGAACCCGTTGTCAGGTGTTGATGAATTGGGAAGCCTGATGACCGATGCCCTCACCAGCCAGCTCAAGGTCGATTTCGCTTTCCAGAACAGGGGTGGGATCAGGTCGTCGGAAATGGCAAAAGGGGATATCACCCTGAAGGATCTCTACAAGCTTGATCCATTCAACAACCAGGTGGTGATATTCAAAATGAATGCAGGCGAGATCAGTTCGCTGATCTGCTATGGCTATAAGCTGGAGAAGGATATCGACCTCCAGGTTTCGGGAATGACCTACACCCTCACCGACAATGGCAAGGGCCAGTGTGCAGGGGTCACGATGAACGATAACACCGGCAAGCCGCTTGATCCGGCCAGGGATTATACGGTGGCCCTGAATAACTACATGGCGCTAACCTATAAATTCAATCACCGGGACCCGGGGACCACTTCTTCAATTACGACTGCCGAAGCGCTGACAGGTTACCTCGACAAGGTAAAAAAGGTAGATTACAGCGGTGTGAAGCGGGCCGTACTCATCAAACAATAGCCCGCTTTTTTTCCCTTCTGTTTACGTAATCCTAAAAAACGTATTTTTACCTCATGAAGCAGGTATACAAATTTATTTCCCCTGAAACAATAAATTAGCTTGATCATGGAAGATTTTATCAAAAGATCGGTAAGCCTTTCAGATGCGGAACGGATGGCACAGGCCGCCATGGCAAAAGCCAGGGAATTGGGAATGTCAATTGCCGTAACCATCGTCGATGAAAGCGGGATCCCAAAACTGTTTACCCGTATGGACCATGCACCGCTTATTGCGGTGGATGCATCCAGGAAAAAAGCGGTCACTGCCGTGGGATTCAGTCTTCAAACCGGCGAATCGTGGTTCGGATTTATTAAGGATGACCCGATTATGCGCGAAGGTGTGCATGATTTCCATGACTTCATGCTGATGGGCGGGGGGATACCCATTATTTCGGACAACCAAACGATCGGCGCCATCGGTATCAGCGGCGGACATTATTCAAAAGACCAGGAATGCGCCCGGGCAGCGCTGGATTCATTATAAAAATTAGCCATGTTAAAGATCACTGATCAGCTGGAAGTTCTTAAAAAACTAAATGATTTTTCACAACGCTTCGCAAAGATAACCACCCTCGAACAACTTGCCTCCAGTGTAAGCGAGGTGATGGAGGATTTGCTCGAAATAGAATCTTCAGGTCTGTACCTGTTTGACTTCCAGGAGAAAAAATTCAAGCTTCTGATCGCCAAAGGGTTCACGGACGATGAACGCGAAGAGGCAGAAAAGACCGCCATGGACAGGCACCCCGGCCATGTATTCAAAACCGGGAAAAATCTGAATATTCCCGATACCGAGAATGATCCTGAAAAACTGAGTGTCTCTTCTAAACGCAACTTCGTGGTGCGCTCGCGGCTCTATGTTCCGGTACTTAACGGCACTCAGCCCGTAGGCGCCCTGGGTATCGTGAGTTCGCAGAAAAAAAGGTTCAGCGAGGAATACGAGGTAGTCCTCTCTTTTATCGCCAACATTGCAGGCGGAATTTATGCCAACATCCTGAATAATTCCAACCAGAAACACACCCACGATCACCTGGCGGCCATCACCATACGGCTTGAAACCCTTATCAAAAACCTCCAGTCGGGCATCCTGGTCGAAGATCAGGACCGACGGATCGCACTCATCAACAAACGTTTCTGCGACATGTTCGGGATCCCTGTCGAGCCGGATTTGCTGCTGGGTTCCGACTGTTCCGATTCAGCTGAGCAATCAAAAGGGATGTTCACCAACCCCGAATATTTTGTGAGCCGGATTGACGAGATCCTGAAGGAGAAAAAAACGGTGACCGGCGAAGAGCTTGAACTCAACAGCGGACTCATTTTCGAACGCGATTATATCCCGATCTTCATGGAGGGCCAGTTCCTGGGAAACCTTTGGCAATACCGCGATATTACGGCCCGCGTATCCATTGAAAAGGATCTGCGGAAAGCCATGGCCGATGCACAGTCGGCAAACCTGGCAAAAAGCACCTTCCTGGCCAATATGAGCCATGAAATAAGGACCCCGCTCAATGCAGTGATCGGTCTCTCACGGCTGATGCGGGATACAAACCTGAATACCGAACAGAAGATCCTCAATGACAAACTCCTGATCTCCGGTGAAAATCTGCTCGGCATCATCAATGAGATCCTCGATTTTTCGAAGATCGAGGCGGGTAAAGTGGAACTGGAAAACATTCCCTTTAACCTGAAAGCGGTCCTTGGAAAAGTATATAGTTTTTTATCCCATGCAGCCGAAGAGAAAACCATCTCTATCAATGCTTCCATGGATGTGCCCTTTAAACGGGCGGTGCTCGGCGATCCGATCAGGCTGCAGCAGGTCCTTACCAACCTAGTGAACAATGCTATAAAATTTACCTCCGACGGGCGGGTTGATCTCTCCTGCAAACTCGTCAAAAAATCGATGGGCAAAGCCACTTTTCTCTTTGCAGTAACCGATACCGGCATCGGGATCGGCGAGGAAAACCTGAAGACGATCTTTGAAAAATTCAAGCAGGAAGATGAAAGCGTGACCCGCGTCTATGGCGGCACAGGGCTCGGACTGGCGATCAGCCGGCAACTGGTTGGGCTGATGGGCGGCGAGCTGGAGGTTGAAAGTGAAAAAGGAAGGGGAAGCAGATTCTTTTTCACTCTTGAATTTGCCACCACCTATGCAGCCATGCTGCGCGAGGCGCATTGGAAAATCGCCATCAACCCTGAGAAACTCAGGGGAAAGAACATCCTCGTGGTCGAAGATAATAAGATCAACCAGTTCATCGTCCGGTCGATCCTTGAAAAATGGAACATCGTCACCGATCTCGCCTCCAATGGAAAGGAGGCCATCGAGATCCTGAAGCTGCAAAAATTCGACCTGGTCCTGATGGACATGCAGATGCCTGTCATGGATGGATGCAGGGCTACCCAGGTGATCAGGAAAGAACTGCACATTTCTACCCCGGTCATTGCCCTCACGGCTTATGCTACCAAAGATGCCATTGCACAGGCGCTCGATTCCGGCATGGATGGTTACATGACCAAGCCATTTGAAGAGGAGACCCTTTTCAGCCAGCTTTTATCGACCTTCGGCATCCAGCCTGAATATGTATCCGACGAAGAACCCGGGTCAGTCCCGGAGGCCCCGGGGGTTTCACTCCAGAACGTTCAGTATGATCTCAGCAAACTTTCGAAACTCCTCGGCGACGACAAAGCTGCAATCATCGACATGATCGAACAATTCATTGAGCTAACGCCCGAATATGCTTCGGCCGTTTACAGCGCCTATGCGCAAAATAACATGGAGGAACTGGCGAAGGCCGCCCATAAAATCAAGTCCAGCCTCGAGATCCTTGCATCCGGGAACATGCGGTCAACCATCGGCCTGATCAATGAATACGCCAGGAATAGGGAAAACAATGAGAAATTGGCCAACCTAATGAAATACCTCAGCGAGAATCTCCCGGTTTTGCTTAACCAGCTCAGTGAAAAAGTCCTGGAATTAAAGAATGAATAACGGCCCGCAAACCACTATTTTGCCCAGAGCAAATGGATGAGCTGGGCAACCTCCGAATTCTGAATAAAGGGTCCGCGCACACTGTCCTGTTCATCGGCAAAGTCGCGGTAGTGTTCGCTTCCCTCCCCCTTTGCAAAAAAAGGGATCAGTGAATTCGTATGATCCGCTGAGTTGAAATTCATGAGGGGCAGCTTCCCTTTTCCATTGGAGATCAGGGGAAGAAAAGGCTTTTCTCCCCAAAGCAACCCGGTTTCATGATCGCCGGTTACAATGACCATGGTTTCGTTCCAGCTGCTGTTCCTGTTCACCCAGTCAACCACCTTTTTGACCGCCTCATTAAAGAAGTTCATCTCTTCGATCAGCCTCCCTTTCTGGTTTGAATGCGAAGCCCAATCGGTCGCCCCTCCTTCGATCATAATAAAAAAACCTTTGGGATTGTTGTCAAGGACATTCAGGGCGCCGCCCACCATCTCTGCCAGCGTTGGAACCGTAACAATAAAAGGGGTCACAAAGGGGGTCGAATTTTTGGTTTCTCTGTTTTTCATTGCCCGGCCCTGCTGCAGGGTAGAATAGATCCGGGGGCATCCCAGCACCCTCATGGGCGTTTTACCTTGTTGCAAAGCCCGAAAGTCATTCAAATCGCGAACCACAGTCCATGGGTCTGGTTTGCCATCTCCATTAACATCACTAACCGTTTTTTCCTTTCCTTCAACAGTAAAACTGATCCTTTTTCCACTCCCTCCGGTGAATTCCCTCCAGAAGAGGCTGTCGCCAACATATTTTGTTTTATTCCATTTCTTCCCAACCGGCATACCATCGTCATCATACATCGGATCGCCGCATCCCATCACCACATCACAGCGGCTGTTGAGCAGCATTTCGCGTGCGATCTGTGCATAGTTTGTCCTGACCAGGTTATGGGCGACAAACCCTGCCGGCGTTGCGTGGCTGAATTCAACTGAAGTGACAACCCCGGCCGATTTTCCAAGCGATTTAGCCCATTGGACCAGGTTTTCAAGGGTATCATGGGCTATTGACATCCCGATGGAATTGTTGTAGGTTTTTATGCCGGTTGATAAAGCGGTGGCGGAGGCTGCTGATTCGGTATAATCCCTTTTCAGGTATGCGGTATCTTTCCAGGCCAGGGAGGGATTGTATCCGGTTGCAAAATAATTTGATCCGGGATTGTTGGCCACATACGCACCTGCCTTGGCAGGGTAGTGTGCCATGGCCAGCCTTACCGGAAATTGTTCATAGACCTGCTGGTCCACCCCAAAGTAGTCATTCGCGGCCCTGATATGGTTATAACCCATGCCATCGGCAAGGAGGATGATGATGTTTTTGGGATTTGGCAGGCTCTTCCTTTTCAGGGGTTGTGCAGAAAGACCCTCACTGAGAAAAAAGAACAGGAGGAACAGTAAAACTAAAATACGGATGGATCTTTTCATGCGCGATTCCTTAAAGTAAATTGAGGCTGTAAAGATAAGGGATATTGCATGACCCAGAACCTGTCATGCAGTATCCCTCATTCATCCACTGTTTTCGGCAATTCGTCGAAAATGAATTCCCACACACCCCTTACCGGATTAATTTTGGCAGAAATTCAAACCCCATGGAAACCCTCTCCCACATCATTGCATCATTCGACATCTTTCAGGTTATCCTCAATGCATTTCCCCAGATATTCAATCCAATTGTTCAAGCCTTCCAGGGAATTTTTCTCCAGCTCTTCCATGTCATGAAACCCATGGTCGTTGCCCATCCGGGTATCATTTCAGGAATGGTGATCTTTCTCCTTGGTTATGGAGCCGTTAAGGCCATCGGGAAATTCAGGAAAGTTCCTATTTCTTCTCCTCAGCCTTCTCAATCACAGTCCCTTTGATCCAGAGAATGGTCGGCTGATCACTTGCATTGGTCCTGACCGTAATTGTCTTGGTAAAGGGGCCTTTGGCTGCAGCATTGTAGGTTGCTGAAATGGCCATGGATTTACCGGGCATCAGGGGGTCTTTTAAATAACTCAGATTTGTACATCCGCAGGATGCTTGCGCTGAAGCAATAATCAGCGGTTCGTTTCCGTCGTTAGTCAGGTTGAACTGAGCTGAACGCGGAATACCCTGGGGAATGTCTCCCATGTTGTTTTCAGTGACATCCCAGCGGGCCCCCGGGCCGTTTACTTTAGCTTTTACTTCGGTTTTGCCGGCAGCAGGCGCGGCTTGATTCTGGGCATTTACCTGTGAAAAGATAAATACGGCAGGGAGCAGGATTGCAATCATTAATTTTTTCATGGCAGTTGATTTATGGTTTATGTTTATCAATAATTTTGAACTGTATTTGAAGGTGCAAATATCTGTCATCCTGCGATGAATGGGTTGAATGAAACGTAAAATTGCGCGGTTCGAATGTAAAACTGTGTTAATGAAATGTAAAACCACAGCAAATCCTTTGAAATATGCCTATTTTTACCATCCTCACGGGATGGTCGTCCTTGAAGACGAAGTAAACGGCAATTCAGTTTATCATGATTCCATTCCGGAGAAATTCTTATGAGGCATAAACAGGTTCGTTCAGTTGTGTTGCTTGGCGCAATTTCCATTATCGGGATCATCGCGATTCAACTCTATTTCCTCATCCAGGCCTGGGATATCAGGGAAAAGCAGTTTCACCAGACGGTGATGATCGGACTGAAGAATGTAGCCGAAAAAATCTGCACCATCAACCAAACGGCCCTGCCTTCAGGAAACCCGGTGAAACAGATCACCTCCAACTATTTTGTTGTCGACGTAAACAGCGTGATCGATGCCAACATCCTGGAATTTTACCTTAAAACGGAGTTTTCCAAGCTTAATTTGCATACCGATTATGAATATGCCATTTATGATTGTCATACCGATAAAATGGTTTACGGCAATTACATTTCGGTAAGCGGATCGGGCAAGCCGGCAACGCTTTCCTTCTCCCTGCCAAAGTATGATCGGTATATTTACTATTTCGGGGTAAGGTTCCCGGCGCTCCGCAACACCCTGGCAGGCGACATGGCCATCTGGTTCTTCTTCAGCGCCATCCTGCTCTTCTCCATTTTCTTTTTTGTCTATGCCATGTTTGTCATCCTGCGCCAGAAAAGATGGTCGGAGTTGCAAAAGGATTTTATCAACACCATGACGCACGAATTCAAAACACCCTTGTCAAGTATCAATATTTCGGCCGATGTGATCTCACAGCCAAACATGTTGAATGACCCCGGGCGGCTTCTCACCTATGCCTCCGTGATCAAGCAGGAGAACAACCGGATGATCAGGCAGGTTGAAAAGGTCTTGCAAGTGGCCAAAATCGAAAAGCAGGGCATCGAGCTGAAAAAGGAGACCCTCGACCTGAACAGCCTGGTTGAGACCGTTGCAGAAACCTTCAGAGCCAATGCCAGTGAGGGCGTTCAAATCGAAACCTCCCTCGATCCCGGCCTCGTTCACATGGAGGCGGATGTACTCCACATGACCAATGTCCTGTTCAACCTGCTTGACAATGCCGTGAAGTATTCAGGGGAGAATTCACACATCACGCTGATCACAGCAAACGAGCACAAACAGGTTACCCTGATTGTGCGGGACAATGGCCCGGGGATCAGTCCGAAATACCAGAAGCATGTCTTTGAGAAATTTTTCCGGGTTCCCTCCGGCAACATTCATGACGTAAAAGGGTTCGGGCTCGGGCTCTATTATGTAAAAACCGTATGCCGCGCCCATGGCTGGAAAATACGTTTGCAGAGTGAACCGGGCCAGGGCGCTGCGTTCAAAATCATGATTCCCCTTAAAAAACAAACCGGATGAAGAAAAAAGCAACCATTTTATATGTTGAGGATGATGAAACGTTGTCATTTGTCACACGCGACAACCTGGAACTCAAAGGATATGAGGTGGTTCATTGCATGGATGGCCTCTCGGGTCTTGAAAAGCTGGTATCGGGTTCCTATGACCTTTGCATCCTGGATGTGATGCTCCCGAAAATGGATGGTTTTACCCTGGCGAGGAAGATCAGGGAAAAAAATGATCACATCCCCATTATCTTTCTCACGGCAAAATCAACCAGGGAGGATAAGATCCAGGGGCTGCAGCTGGGCGCCGATGATTATATCACCAAGCCCTACAGCATCGAGGAGCTGGTATTGAAAATAGAGGTTTTCCTTAAACGCAGCCGTATCTACCCGTCCGAAATCACATCGCCTGGCATTCATCACCTTGGCCGGTTCATGTTTGATCCGGTCAACCAGCAATTAACACTGGGGGATCAGCACATTGGATTGACGCACAAGGAATCCGATCTCCTCCAGCTGCTGGCCGACAATCTGAATACCATCATCAAACGTGAGGTGCTGCTAATGAAGGTCTGGGGCAACAACCATTTTTTCTCCAGCCGCAGCCTCGATGTCTTTATCTCCCGCCTCAGGAAGCTCCTGGCCCCCGATGGACAGATCAAAATCGAAAATATCCACAATGTCGGGTACAGGTTATCTGTTTCATCCGTGCTCCCGTTGCAAAAAACTGACGGATCGTAGCGGGTTGAATGAAAAATTTGTATATTAGATGAAAAATAAACGAACTATGGAAACCTTTGAAAAAATTCTTGTTCTAAACAATGAGTTCGAGGCAAGTTTGCTTGAGGAGGTCCTCACCGACCGTAAAATACCGCATGGCATTGTCACTTCAGATGACACAGCCCTGGGTGGGATCATGGAAATGGAATTCGGATGGGGTTATGTGGAGGCACCTGTCAAATACAAGACCGAGATTATCGGGGTTTACAAGGAGATCACGAAAAAGTGAAATCAATTTCATGCAAGAGGTAAAAGATTTTTTCGAAATACTGCTTAGTTCAGAAAAACTGATTCATTATGGCGGACTTACGCTCCTGTTGGTCATCATCTTTGCGGAAACAGGGCTGGTAATCGGATTCATTTTTGCCGGGGATGCCTTGTTGTTTACAGCAGGATTGCTTTGTGGCAATGAACTTTCTGTAAACATCTGGCTGCTGGTCATCAGTGTGATCGTGGCGGCCTTTGCCGGGAATGTTGTCGGGTTTTTAACGGGAAGGTATTTCGGACATAAACTGTTGATGAAAAAAGACAACTGGTTCTTCAAACAGCGACACCTGGATAAGTCAAGAGCTTATTATGAAAAATACGGGGGGATTGCACTCATTGCCGGCCGTTTCATTCCGGTGATCCGCACCTTTGTTCCCATCCTGGCAGGCACGATCGAGATGAATTTCTGGAAATTCAATGTGTATAACATCATAGGCGCGGTTTTATGGTCAGGCACCCTGATCCCGCTGGGTTACCTGGTCGGGAAAAAAATTCCGGCCTCTGTTGACAATATTGAGTATTTTGTCCTGGGAATCACCCTGATCACCATGACCATCCTGATCCGCGGTATCATCAAATTCAAAAAAAAACCCGGGGATCCCGGTCAGAGTTAAAAAACAAACTATGCGTCCTTATTTTAAAGTGTTGATCATGGTTTTGTTGTTCACCGGCTTAGGCCAGGAGAATTCTGCACAATCCATCAGGTATTATACCCCCTTCTCCCTTCCCAGGAATTACAACGTAAAACGATACGATACCCTGCAGGTCAATCAATGTTACAGCCTCGACAACAACACCACCATCGGGGTCATATTCCGCTACTGGCTGGTCGACATGTGTGTCGGCGTATTCAAAAACAACCTCAACAGGGAACTGGCTGCTGCTTTCGATACGGTGAATGTAACCGATTCGACCCGGTTCTATTTTTACCGCTCCCCTATTCCTTCCGATGGGGTGATCATTATCTGGGAGTCGCAGTACGAGTTCGATTCGGAGTTGCGTGCCTACCTTTTCAAAAACGGGACTGTGAAAAAGATGGGAAAAATCGATGTGGACCTGGATAATTCCACTATTCCGAATGTCAGTTATCCGGTATCAAAGATCGGGATCCGCACCGATGGAAAAAAGATCCAGTTCACATTCAAGGAACCCCTGAAATTCCGCATCAGCCAGCCCATGGCGCCTGAAGACTTCTATTACATGTACGACGGGGTAAGTCAGCTGATCCCGGTAATTAAAGGTAAAGCCGCGAAACCTGTCTGGTAACTCGACTTTCAAATGTTCGAATGTTCTATTGTTCTGTTATTCAATCATTCCCTTTATACCGTAATCTCCGGGATCTCTCCCTCCACGATAAGCCTGCCTTCGGTGGCATTGATGATCTGCTCCACTGAAACACCCGGGGCTCGTTCGATCAGTTTGAAACCCTGCTGCGTTACATCCACGACAGCCAGGTCGGTCACGATTCGTTTCACGACCCCCACGCCTGTGAGCGGAAGGGTGCATCGCTTCAGCAGTTTCGATTCCCCCTGGGGATTTGTGTGCATCATGGCCACAATGATGTTCCTTGCCGAGGCCACCAGGTCCATGGCGCCTCCCATTCCCTTGATCAGCTTCCCCGGGATCTTCCAGGAGGCAATGTCGCCGGTATCGGAGACTTCAAAGGCCCCGAGTACGGTGAGGTCAATATGTCCGCCGCGGATCATGGCAAAACTGGCAGCCGAATCGAAAAAGGCGGCCCCGGGCACCGCGGTGATGGTTTGCTTCCCGGCATTGATCAGGTCCGGATCCAGTGCATCTTTCGTCGGGAACGGCCCGATGCCCAGCAACCCGTTTTCCGATTGGAGCACGATCTGCATTCCAGCAGGAATATAATTTGCGACAAGCGTCGGGATCCCGATCCCAAGGTTCACATAATAGCCATCGCGCAGCTCCCGTGCGATCCTTTTTGCTATTCCGTTTTTATCTAGAGACATAGTGCCGAATGACCAATTACCAATTACCAATTACCAATTACCAATTACCAATGACCAATGACCAATTTCGTTTTAATTCTTATTGTTTTTCGCTTGTTGTGGCGAATTCGATGCGTTTTTCATAGTTGGTTCCCTGGAAGATGCGGTGAACGAAGATCCCGGGGGTATGGATGTGATTCGGATCGAGGGTGCCTGCGGGGACCAGCTCCTCCACTTCGGCAATGGTGATCTCACCGGCGGTGGCCATGGGCTGGTTGAAGTTATTTGCGGTATTTTTATACACAAGGTTCCCGTGGGTGTCGCCTTTCCAGGCTTTGACAATGGCAAAATCGGCCTTCAGCCATTGCTCTTCGAGGTACATCTTGCCTTCGAACTCCCTTACCGGCTTGCCCTCCGTTACTTCGGTGCCAAACCCGGCCGGCACCCAAAAGGCCGGAATTCCCGCCCCTCCTGCCCTGATCCGTTCAGCCAGGGTTCCCTGGGGGATCAGTTCCACCTCCAGTTCACCGCTGAGCAGCTGCCGTTCAAACTCCTTGTTCTCCCCCACATAGGAGGAGATCATTTTCCGTATCTGGTGACGGCGCAACAGCATTCCAAGTCCGAATCCGTCAACCCCCGCATTGTTCGAAATACAGGTGAGACCTGTTACATCGCTTGCAGCCAGTTCGGCAATACAGTTTTCGGGGATCCCGCACAGGCCGAATCCACCCAGCATCAGGGTCATGTTGCTGGCAATCCCTTTGATCGCCTCCCGGGCATTGTTAACTACTTTGTTCATCTTGAATTAAATCTCCAACAAATTTATATTAATTCTAAATAAAACCAATGATTTTGCAAAAAAGTTTCATGGTGAGCTGAAGCTGTGTTAAGAAACGTTAAATTCCTTGACATCCCATTCATTTAGGTTATATTTGTTCAACCAATAAAAAATCTAAAACAACCGAGAAAAGAGTTACAGTACCATTTTGATTTTATGTCATGTTCCGCTCATAACGGAGCATGTTTTAAAGCCAATGGCTGATCCGGGATCTAATCGATCTCTGGACGATTCAAATCGCTGATGCGATGCCGCCCTGCAACCAGGGCGGTTTTTTATTGGGGTCAGCTTTTATTCCTGCGGAAAAGAAGCACCAACGAGCCATCCTCCCTGGTCGCCACCTCCCGGTCCAAGTTCAATGACATGGTCGACCCGGGAGATGATCATCGGGTCGTGCTCAATGACAAGGAGTGTGTTCCCCTGGCCGGCCATCTGACGGAACAGTGCAAGCAGATATTCGATATCCCGGAAATGAAGCCCGGTTGAAGGTTCTTCAAACAGGTACAATGTTGAACCCTTCACGGGCTTCATCAGTTCAGCAGCCAGGGTAAGCCGTTGCGCTTCGCCCCCCGAAAGACGGTCAAGCGGTTGCCCCATCCTGAGATATCCCAGCCCGACATTTTCAAGCATCCCCGTTTGCCGTGAAAGATGGGGATGATCCTCAAAAAAGATCGTGGCCTCAGCGAAGGTCATCTCCAAAACGTCGGCGATGCTCCTCCCATGGTAGCGGCAGGCGAGGATCCCGGGCCGGTACCTGTTCCCCTGGCATTTCTCACACACCATGGTCACATCCGAAAGGAAATCCATCGAAGTGCGTATCTCCCCGGTGCCTTCGCAAGCCGGGCACCGCCCCTCCCTGCCGAGGTAGGAAAAGGCACTTTTCCCGAAGCCCGACTGCCTGGCTCCGGGAAGGGCGGCGAACAGGTCGCGCACGGGATCAAAGATGCCGGTAAAGGTGGCCGGCGTGGCCAGTGCAGAACCAAAGCCGGTTCGCTGGTGAACGGGGACGACCTGGCTGAAGCGGTCAAACCCCGCTATGAACGAACATCCTGCAGGATGTTTAGTTTCCCAGGAGGCCAGGATCACTTCGAATAGCAGGGTGGACTTCCCGCTGCCCGACACCCCGGTGATGGCAATGATGCCGCCCGATGGTATTTCGAGATCGAATCCCTTCAGGTTGTTGGCAAAGGCATTCCGGATGGTGAGACCAGGCTTCAGGATACGATGATTCCCCTGTTGTGCATCTTGGTTTCCCTCCGAAGCGGGAACGGCATACTGAACCTCGGGCCACAGCCAGGGCCCGGTCACCGATGCCGGGTTTTGCATGATCTCACCCGGTGTTCCCGTTGCCACCACCTGGCCGCCCTCCTTTCCTGCTCCCGGGCCCATATCGATTACATGATCCGCGGCAAGGATAACATCCCGGTCATGCTCCACGATGATCACGGTGTTTCCCGCCTCCTTGAGTAACCGGATGAGCTTCATCAGGTTGGCGGTATCCCTGGGATGCAGTCCGATGGTGGGTTCATCCAGCACATAGGTGAGACCGGTAAGGCCGGAGCCAAGCTGGCTGGCCAGCCTGATCCGCTGGGTCTCTCCGCCCGACAGGGTGGACGATAAACGGTCGATAGAAAGGTAGGATAAACCAAGACCTGAAAGGAATTCCAGTTTTCGCAGTATTTCACTGATCAGCGGGGCCGCCATTTCGGTTTCCAGCGGGCCGGATAACGGCCGCTGCAATGACCTGAAGAAAGTGACCGAAGCCGATACCGGGAGTGCAGTAACCTCCGCAATGTGCTTCCCCCCGATGCGGTAGGCGATCGCTTCGGCCCTGAGCCTCGATCCATGACAGGAGGGGCACGATTCGGATTTCATCAGGGCCAGCATGCTTTCGCCGCGGTGGTCGGCATGCTTGCGGATGTACTCCTCATTGACCAGGTTCGCAAATCCCTTCCAGGGACCGTTGAAGTGATGTTCACCGGTGCGATCATCGCGCCTGAACTGCCAGGTAACATCATACAACGCCGCCCCCGACCCGTTCAGGGCCATCTCTTTTGCCCCCGGCGGGAGTTCAGTCCAGGGCAGGTTAAAGTCGAATCCATGCTGCAGGCCGGCAGCCATCAGCGTCGGGATATACTGTCCGTGCGGGTCTCCGTAGAATTTCCCCGTTTTGGTTCCATCCATGGCGCCATCAGCCAGTGACCTTCCCGGGTGGGTGACCAGTTTTGCAGGATCACACACGATCCGAAACCCCAGTCCGTCGCAGTAAGGGCACGCGCCGTGCTTGTGGTTGAAGGAGAAAAGACTGGAGGAGACGTGACACGTTACGTGTGACGCGTGACCAGCATCGTGACACGTGACGCGTGACGCGGGACGCGGGTCATCGGGGGAAGTGTGATCGGTTGTTTCTGTGCTCCCGATGCGTGAAAAAAGAAGCCGGTAGTGGTCGTAGATCCCGGTCATGGTTCCCACGGTTGAACGGGGATTCCGCCCGGCACCTCCCTGGTCGACGGCAAAGGTGGGCGTGAGACCGGAAATCTCTTCAAAATCAGCCCGGTCTTTCATCCCGATGCGCGATCGCACATAGGGAGAGAAACTCTCCAGAAAACGATTCTGCCCCTCCGCAAAAACCGTATCAAATGCCAGCGACGATTTCCCGCTTCCCGATACACCCGTGATCACCGTGATCTTATTGTGCGGGATCTCTACGGATATGTGTTGCAGGTTGTGGGTGGAAACACCGGAGAGAGAAATCGAAGGAGGAGGAAGGAAAGACGAATGACCAATGACCAATGACCAATGACCAATGACTGATTTTTTTCCTTCGGAACCCGGGAAGGCATTTTCGGAAAATCTCCCAATAACTCCTTTCTTTATTGGTAATTGGTCATTGGTAATTGGTAATTCCCTGAGGGCTTCTGCAGTCAGGGATGTCTTACACCGGACCATCTCCTCCGGCGAACCTGAAAAAAGCAGGCGCCCTCCCTCCCGGCCGCTTCCGGGGCCAAGGTCGATGATGTGACCGGCGGCAGAGATAAAACCCAGGTGATGTTCGATCACGATCACGGTATGTCCCTGGTCAATGAGCCGGCCGATCGCCCTGAGCAGGACCCCGGCATCCGCATTGTGCAGGCCCGTGGTCGGTTCATCCATGATGTAAAGGGTGTGTTCCGGTGAAGGTTTGGCCAGTTCGGCAGCCAGCTTGATGCGCTGCGCCTCCCCGCCGCTGAGTGTCGAAGAGCGCTGCCCCAGGGTAAGATAACCCAGCCCCAGCCCTTCCAGTGTTTCCAGGTAACGGAGGATCTTCGGTTCGCCTGAAAAGAAAATCAGTGCTTCCGATACGGTCATCTCCAGGACATCGGAAATGCTTTTTTCCTGATCGTGGATAAGGATCTCCAGCGTTTCGTTGTCAAAGCGCCGGCCTTCGCAGGCCTCGCATAAAACCTCCACATTTCCCATGAAATGCATGCCCACTTGCTGGTAGCCGGCACCCTGGCAGAGTTCACACCGTCCGCCCTGTGTGTTGAATGAAAATCGGCTTTTGTCGTACCCCCGGCTGATCGCTTCGGGTTGCCTGGCAAAGAGGTCGCGGATTGAATCAAAAAGACCGGTATAGGTGGCCGGGTTACTCCGGGGTGTGCGCCCGATGGGTGACTGGTCGATGGATATCAGCTTGCGGATGGTTTCCCATCCGGCGATCTCCCTGAATTTCCCGACATTTTCAACTCCCTGCTGCAGTTTGTTTTTCAGAAAGGCGCCCAGGATGTGGTTGGTCAGGGTCGACTTGCCGGCGCCCGACACACCGGTCACTACGTTCAGTGTGTGAAGCCTGAAATTCACATCGATCTCCCTGAGATTGCGTGCGGAAGCACCTTGAACGGAGAGGAATTCCGGTGCGGAATTCTGCAGTGCAGGTGATTTAATCTTTTCAAGGCCATACAGGAATGACAGGGTCCGGCTTTTGCGGATCTCGCTCTCCGGCAGTTCACCGGCCTCCTCCAGGGTGCCGTTAAAAAGCACCTCTCCGCCATGGATGCCCGGCCCGGGACCGATGTCGATGAGCCAGTCGGCCTGGCGGATGAACTCCTCCTCGTGTTCCACCACGATCACCGTGTTTCCCTGGTCGCGGATCTCCTTTAAAACACCCAGGAGCTGGCCGATCTCCTGCGGATGAAGCCCGATGGAGGGTTCATCGAAAATGCAGATCATGCCGCTCAGCCCCATTCCGGCCATGGTGGCCAGCCGGAGGCGCTGCGATTCACCCCCCGACAGCGTCGTCGAGTCGCGGTTGCAGGAGAGGTAGCCCAGCCCCAGCCGCCTGAGCAGACCAACCTGCTTCGATACCCGGGCCAGGATGGGATCTGCGATGCTTTGATCTGTGGCGGAGAAGCCGATTTCATGGAGCGCCTGGTCAAGCTCGTCCAGCTGCAGGTCAGACAGCGCCGCAATAGTATATTGCCTGACCTCCGGCATTGATCCTGTGCATCCGGGCTTTTCACCAACCGGATCATTCCCCGGTATCCCGCCAATTTCGACGGACAGCGCTTTCTCATTGAGCCTATTTCCATCGCAGGCCCTGCATTTTCCGCTGCGGACAAACCGCAGGATGTTCCTATTCCGGTCGCGCTGCAGGATGGCCTCCATCACAGGTAGGATGCCTTTGTAATAGCCCAGTTCCCGTGGTTTAGCGGTGATCCCGCTCCATTTCATACGCGATTCGAGGGGATGCTTGCCGAAGGGGATCTCGATCTTATCGCTCCCGTAAAGCACGATGTGTTTCTGTCCGGGGGTGAGATCCTTCCAGGGAATGTCGATGTGAAAGCCTTCGGCCCGGCATACCTGGTCAAGCACCTCGAGGGTCACCTGCGAGTAAATGATGTACCCGTTGGGCGCCGTGATCACGAGCGTCCCTTCGCGCAGGGTCAGGTTTTCATCGGCGATGAGCAGCTCCGGGTCGAGAAAGTCCTCCACCCCGAGCCCTTTGCATGCCGGGCAGGCTCCTTCGGGGGAGTTGAATGAGAAAAGACTGCGGCTGAGCTGAAACGGGGCCTCCCCTGCCCTGACGTGGCCGGTTCGGGCGAAGAGCAGCCTGAGTGCATCGTAGATGCCGGTGATGGTCCCGACGGTGGAGCGGGGGTTGGAGACCACCGATTTCTGATCGAGGGCGATGGCCGGCGAGAGTCCTTCGATCTTTTCAACCAGCGGTTTCTTCAGTTTGCCCATAAACTGCCGGGCAAAGGAGGAAAACGAGCCCAGGTAGCGGCTTTCGGCTTCCCGATATAGTACATCGAAGATCAGGGAGGATTTTCCCGAGCCCGAGACTCCGGTGACCACGATGAGCCTGTTCTTCGGAAATTCAAGGCTTACCGAACGCAGGTTATGCTCGGAGGCATTGATTATGTTTATCATATCATGGTGGTTCATGCTGCCAATCTCCCGGCAAAAGTAGAGACTTTTTCACACCGGGTCAGGAATCCGTCAAAAGCATGGTGGAATTTTACTATTTTTATCACTGATTTTAATCATGATGGGCTATTTTACCAAGTATCTTATTCTTTTTTCAGTGCTGGCAATCCGTTTGCATGGCCAGGTAATTACAGGAAAGGTAATTGATTCATCAACAGGCCATCCTCTGGAATTCGTCAGCATAGGGGTTATGGATACGCCTGCGGGTACCATTACAAACGAAAAAGGAGAATTCAGGTTAGCCTTCAACGGGAGATCACCCATGGCAATGGTCAGGATCTCGATGATCGGCTTCAGGGCCCAGTCATTTTCGGCAGAAGACCTTTCTGACAAGGAGAATGTCATAAAACTGGTCAGTGAACCCATTAATTTGGCAGAGGTAACCGTCAAACCATTTTCAGGTAAACTGAAGAAGGCAGGGACAGCGGATTTCACCAGGCCAGGCCAGGTTTGCGGCTGGAGCGGAACCGAGTTCGGAAAGGGATCGGAGGAGGGATTGAAAATAGCCCTGGGAAATGAATATGTCCAATTGAAAAGTTTGCATATCCGTGTCTGGATTCAGAGTTTTGACACTGGTTTATTTCGGCTTCACATCCGGGATATTGTGCATGATCTGCCTGCCAATGAACTACTGGATAAAAATATTTTTATTTTCATAACGAAAAAGTCAGGATGGGTGGATGTTAGCCTGAGCCCCTATAACCTGGTGTTCAAAGGGGATGTAGCCCTGACCCTGGAATGGATAAAGGTAATTGGAGCACATGATGAACGCGTGGTACGGTTCAGCGGCTCAAACCAGCCTACCGCAAACAACGTGCTTTTTAACTTGAAGGAAAAACAGGGATGCTTTTATAAAAAAAACTCAAATGAAGATAAATGGACCCGCACCATTACAAATAGTCCAAGTTTTTACCTGACAGTTCAGGAACATTGAAATAACCCCGACCTTTGAAGGACCGGGAGCCGGAAATCAATCAAAGAGACAAATTCAAGAAAAACCTGGAATTTTATTGGAAGCAAGCAATGGCATTTCAATAAAACCAAAGACCTTTTTCCATGTATTAATGGTAGTAAAACATTCATGAACCCAAGAATAAAGATCTGCTGCATCGGCAGCCTGGAGGAGGCCATGATGGCCATCGGGTTTGGCGCCTCGGCCATCGGGCTGGTCGGCACGATGCCAGGCGGTCCCGGCGTAATTACCCAGACCAAAGGGACCTGCTGCGGGGATAGTTTTTACGGGGTGATCCCAACCGAAAAGGTGAAGGAGCAGATGATCAAACGGAGCTCGGAGATGCCCGCGGATGATGTGGTGGTTTATTGCGTTTCGTGCATCAAATCGATCCATATCGGCGGGAAACATCCGCAATACCTGGTCGACCTTCTCTTTGCAGATGAAACCCTCCCAAAAACCTTTGAGCCCGACGACTGGCACCGCGAGCTGGCCGCATATATGGAACAGCACTGATAAACCAGTCTGTTTTACATCTGATTATTTATCAACAGCATGAAAACCTTTTCATGTGAACCCGATTAACCCTAAAGCGGGATCAGGCAAATCATGAAAACCATTGAAATTACCCCAATCACAGTTGACGGTAAGGCCCGGATCGGGCTGTTCTTCAGGTATGATCCGGCGCTGATCGGGCATGTAAAGCGCATTCCGGGGGCACGATGGGACCCAAAACAAAAGTGCTGGCACCTGGCCGCTGTGGCTGGCACGGCTGAGAACCTGGTGATAAGGTTTCATGATCTCGCCGCCATTGTTTTGCGGGAAACATCTTTGTCAGAGGAAATTCATCAGAAACCATCCCGGTCCGGAAGGGCCGATGTTCCGGAAGAGTATTTAAAAGTGATGCAGCTGAAACAATACAGCAGAAAGACCATTAAGACATATACCATCATGTTCCGGATGTTTATGAAATTCTATTCAGGTCATGAGCTGAACCAGATCACCGGGGAGGAAATCCGGGATTACCTCATTTATCTTTCCGAAGAAAAAATGGTATCGCAGTCTTATCAGAACCAGGCGATCAATGCCATCAAGTTTTATTATGAAAAGGTTCTTGGCCAGCCCAGGCAATCCTATTACCTGCAGCGTCCGCGGCGAGAAGTACACTGGCCATCTGTATTAAGCGAAGAGGAGGTTCTGCGGATCCTTAAGCAGGTAAATAATCTCAAACAAAAGACCGCCTTATCTGTGATATATTCAGCCGGACTCAGGATTGGCGAGCTCATCAACCTCAGGTTGGAGGACATTGACACCTCCATGGCGCAGATTCGGATCCGGCAGGGCAAAGGTAAAAAGGACCGGGTATCGGTATTATCTCCGAATATTTTAAAATTGTTAAGGCAATACTACAAAGCTTACAGGCTAAAAGTCTGGCTGTTTGAAGGTCAGTACGGCGGGCAGTATTCGGCGGGAAGCATCCAGACGGTTTTCAGACGGGCCAGGGAGATGGCGGGTATCAGGAAGCCGGCAACTGTGCACACCTTACGGCACAGTTTCGCCACCCATCTTCTGGAGCGTGGGACCGATCTGCGATACATACAGGAATTGCTGGGACATCAGAGTTCCCGGACCACCGAGATTTACACCCATGTCACTGAGAAGGGATTCAGGAATATCATCAGTCCGTTTGATAATCTTGCCATGTAAATAATATGCTAAAGTGTCGTTGAATTAATTTTTTTTGTAAATTCGAAGTGTATTCTTTCAACCATGCCCAATAGATTTTATTGATACAGCACCTCAGCGAAGTTACATTTCAATCCATTCCTAACAATAAATGCATGTGTATAACCTCAACATCATACCTGCGCTTATCCGCATACTGTTTGTATGCTAACCTCAACTTTAACCTAAAACCAAGTACAAAATAACCACAACCGTTGCGGTTGCACACTCGTTGAACTAAACCGCCTTTGGCGGTAGTTTTTAAGGGGCTCCATCTTTTTTATTTTTCGTCGTATAAGGCAATATGTTAAACCCTAAAACATATTGCTATGAGTGCATTAAGAACACAATTGATT
>Ga0268283_1000050_pt1 | contig 122114 bp, 119 predicted proteins | sample saktaG_13_FD_190140 | JGI IMG/M metagenome (GOLD analysis project Ga0268283, IMG submission 190140) | Saline water microbial communities from Sakinaw Lake, British Columbia, Canada - sak_2013_06_06_36m | ecosystem: Environmental > Aquatic > Non-marine Saline and Alkaline > Saline ...
ATCAAAACTGTTTAATCACATCCGTTGCCTGTCATATTTCTCTGGCAGGCAACGCACCTTTTTGTTATCCTGAAAAATCAGTAAATGCCATATCAATCTGGTCAAAAAATTTCGGCCTTAGCAGGTGAAGCTTTACATCATAACAGAAGTCTTATCGTTACATATGAAAACATAACGGAACAGAAAAAGATTCAGGATGCATTACTTCAGAGAACTAAAGAACTTGAATTGAAGACCCGGAATCTCGAAGAAACCAACATAGCCCTGAATGTGATAATGAGGAAAAGGGAGGCGGATAAACTTGAAATTGAAGAAAGCGTTGTAAAAAATATCAGTGAATTGATCATACCTTGTATTCAACAGATGAAGAAATACCGGATGAGCAATGAAGCGTTGAAATATGCATCTCTGGCCGAATCCTATCTGACGAATATTGTCTCTCCTTTTTTGCATAAGATTTCTATAAAGCACCTCAATTTGACCCACAAGGAAGTATTGGTTGCAAGTCTTCTAAAGGATGGAAAATCGAGCAAGGAAATCGGCGATTTTTTGAACATTTCATCCAGAGGAGTTGATTATCACAGAAACAAAATCAGAAAAAAATTAGGCCTGAAAAGCAAGCGAGAAAATCTCAGGTCCCATCTGCTCTCCTGTTTTTCAGATAAACCGCCTGAAGCAGAATCTGTGTTAAAAATATCATAAATGCCAGCCACATTATTGCAAGTCCACAAAGCAATATCAATTTATAATCCTTCCTGTACACTCCTCTTCACACCTGTTGAGCGCACACGCAAAAAATCTGCCCCTTTAATTCTGCTGTAGCCAACAAGCCAAGCATTACGCGTGAAAAGCACGAAGCAAACTTGATACTAGATAAAACTAGTATTCGAGTGGTGATCGACGTGTAATCAAATTCGTTGTGGAAGACACTGGAGGTATAATATCTAGAATCCGAATCAACAACATGCAAAGCAATGATCATGGAGCAAGGCGGAATTCCACGGTAACCCACGTTATTTTATAACAATCATTTAATTCAATAAAGGAGGTTTTATTTATGGATCCGCAAATGTTAAGTGTGATCGGTATTTTTGTCGGTCTGGCAACGCTTGTCATCTTGGCCCTTAGAGGATGGAGCATTATCATCATTGCGCCTATTGCCGCAATCATCGTCCTCGCATTTTCACAAGTTGATCTGTTAAAAGAATTGAACGAATCCTACATGAAAGGCTTTTCATCCTTTGCCATGAAATTCTTTCTCCTCTTCCTCATGGGAACCATATTCGGCAAAGTAATGGAAGACAGCGGAGCGGCTAAAAAGATAGCCGCTTTCATTCTCAGGCTCACGGGAAAAAAGAAGGAATTATATGTGGCCATGGCGATTGTCGCGGTCTGCGGCCTGCTCGGGTATGGCGGGGTCAGCGTTTTTGTCATCCTCTTTGTTGTCGTACCCGTTGCCCGTCCCCTTTTCAAGGAAATGGATTTATCCTGGCATCTTTTCCCCGGAATCTACTTTTTCGGAGTGGCGACTTTTGTCATGTGCATGCTCCCGGGTACTCCTCAGATACAGAACATCATCCCCACAAAGTACCTGGGGACAACGGCGATGGCCGCACCGGCATTGGGGCTCTTTGCATCGGCCGCAATAATCATCCTTAACTATTTCCTTTTGGGCTGGATCATTAAACTTTCAAAGGGCCGGGGAGAAGGTTATGAAGGATCCGATCCGTTCGCGGTAAAGGCAGGGACCACGCAGGATGACGACAAGAATTTGCCGAACATCTGGATTGCCTTCCTGCCGTCCGTCGTATTGCTCATTTTGTTGAATGTTTTGAAGGTAGATATCATTTGGTCGTTATTGGCAGGGACATTCACCGGTTTGATTGTCTTCCATAAGCAGTTGCCTGACAAACTCAAGACGCTTACAACTGGGGGGACAAATTCCGCCATTCCGCTCATCAATACCTGCGCTGATGTTGGTTTCGGAACAGTGGTCGGAACCGTTATCGGATTCAAAACCATTTCCTCCGCCCTCTTAAGCATTCCGGGTACGCCGCTGATTTCACTTTCTCTTGCGACTCAGTTTATGTGCGGAGTGACCGGTTCAGCATCCGGAGGTATTGGAATTGCAATGGAACTCTTTGCCAAACAGTATCTTGCCATGGGAATAAATCCGGAAGTCATACACCGTGTAGCAAGTCTCGCCACAGCCGGACTGGATGTAATGCCGCATAACGGCGCTGTGATTACGGCACTCGCCGTGGTAGGCCTGACGCATAAGGAAGCTTACAAATATATTTTCATCCTGGCGCTTCTGGCTCCCATAATTACGAATGTTTTTTGCATCATGGTCGCATCGTTATTGTATTAATAACTGCCATGCACGGAGCGGGCACAACGAAAAAAGAAAATGATCATTTTCATAAAAATTCGAAAAAGGATTAAATTATGCTGCAAACAATTAATGCGATGTTCGAAAACACTGCCAGGTATGAACCGGGACGGATTGCCGTAATATTTGACGACCAGCAACTGAACTACAAGGATTTGAACAGTAAAATCAACCGGCTGACCCACGGACTTATGGGATTAGGCATAAAACGCGGAGATTTTGTCCTGACCTTGATTCCGAACTCGCTTAATCTCCTCATCGTCTACCATGCTGTAATCAGGACAGGGGCTACCGTCGTACCTCTCAACGTCATGTACACGGCTCACGAGATCAGATATATCGGACAGGACACCGGCGCCAGCGCCATCATCGCCGACCAGGATCTCTGGACCTCCCATGCTGCGGTGCGGGTCGAACTGCCCTCCCTGCAGCAAGTCATCATCGCCAAAGGTGAACCCGCCGCCGGAGAAACAAAACTGGATAGCCTTTTCACTGAAAAGGAGACGGCACCCATTACCAATTCAGAAATCGACGATATCGTAAGCATCATCTATACATCGGGTACCACCGGTAGGCCCAAGGGTGCAACACAGACACATCGCTCCATCTTGTCCAATGTGATGGGCTGCTGTACCCGTAATAAGTTCACCCGAAACGACCGGTTCATCTGCGCCCTTCCACTTTACAACAATTTTGCCCTCAATGTTGTCATGATGTCTGCTTTTTTCACAGGTGCCACCCTTGTGGGAATTGACCGGTTCGAGGCACGAAAAGTCCTGGATGCCATAAGAATCCACCGCGGAACGTATTTTGCCGGGACCTCCACGATGTTCTCTTATCTTCTTATGGAATACAGGGAAGACGTGGATGATGTCTCCTCGCTTCAGCTGACCAATTCGGGCGGCGCAAACTGTCCCGGTGAGATCATCCGGCAGGTGGAGAAGACATTCGATGTAATCCACCTGGACGGTTACGGCCAGACCGAGGGCTGCGGTTTCACCACCTTGAACTCCCGGGTGGGCGTGCGCAAGGAGAATTCCGTCGGCACGCCTCTATCAAACATTTTCATCAAGATATTTGATGAAAATGACAACGAGGTGCCAATGGGAACTGTGGGAGAAATCGTTATCAAGGGTGATGCTTTCAGCATTCACGGTTATCTCAACAGACCGGACGCGAACAAAAATACAAACCGTAACGGCTGGTTCCATTCCGGTGACCTCGGTTACATGGATCAGGACGGGTATATATTCGTCGTTGATCGGAAGAACGACCTGATCATAACCGGCGGACAGAATATCTACCCGGCCGAGGTCGAAAAGGAACTCTATACGCATCCGAAAGTCGCCCTGGCGGCAGTCGTCGGTGTGCCGGACAATGTCAAGGGCGAGCTCGCCAAAGCATATATCGTTCTGAAAAAAGGCGAATCAGTTTCCGAAAAGGAAATCATCGATTATATCCGCGGACGTATCGCCAAATACAAAGCCCCGCGCCTGGTAGAATTCGTGGATACTCTCCCACAAGGCCCCACCGGTAAAATTCTGAAGCGCGAACTGAGAAACATAAACAAAAGTTCATGACGCAGATGTCGCCTCTGATGAATGAAAATAGTTTCTCACGCGAAGGAGCGAAGCATATTTTATTCGTGTGTTTCGTGGTTGAAAAAGTGATTTTATGGTAAAAAAAATTCATACAGTGTGTTATTAATCGAGCCATCGACTATGCTGGCGGCTATGACACAATAACATTGAGAGGTTGCTTATGAACGACAGGAGTATTTCTTTGCTCGAAAACCTGATATCCGTGAGCCAGGGCGAAGCGGCGGCGGATTTCTATTTCAAGAATGGGAAAATCGTCAATGTTTATACCTCAGAGGTCCTTGATGGAAATGTGGCAGTGCGAAAAAATCGCATTGCATATGTGGGGACTTCGGAGAAGATGGTTAAACCGGGTACGGATGTCATTGATGTGAAAGGCGCATATCTGGTTCCGGGCTTCATCGATGCCCATTGCCATCCGGATCTTTTTACAAACCCGGCATCATTTTGTGATCATGTAGTCAAGCACGGCACGACAACCATTTTTGTCGATGCTCAGGATATGTGCAATTCTTTTGGACTGGAAGGATTCAAAGAAGTTCTGCTGGACTCTTTGTCATATCCGGTTCGGGCGTTTTTTCTGGTTCCGGCAGTGACGCCTCCATTCCCGGGCGTGGAAGGCGATGAGGCTTTCGATGATTTACAAGTGAATGCGCTTCTGAGTATACCGCGTGTCATCGGACTTGCCGAGATTACACCGTATACCCGTATTTTGAAGGGTGACAAAAGTCTGCTTGGCAGAATCGTATCCGCCAGGAATGTCGACAAAACGGTGGAGGGGCACACTTCCGGGGCATCCTATGAAAAACTCAATGCACTTGTGGCCGGCGGTTTGACTTCCTGCCATGAGTCGGTCAGTCCGGATGACGTTCGGAATCGTTTGCGATTGGGACTTTACACGATGATCCGATGCGGCTCCATTCGTTGCGAATTTGATGCGTTGGGACCCATTCTTCGGGAAAGTGATATCAGCGGGTCTTCCAGGCTCATCCTCACTGCGGATGGAATGTTTCCCGACCGGATCATGGATAACGGTTACATGGATTATGTCATTCAAAGAGCCATGCAGGTTGGAGTCGATGCGGTCCAGGCAATCCGGATGTGCACGGTCAATGCAGCGCTTTATGCAGGAATGGATCATGATTTGGGTGCCATTGCACCGGGAAGACTGGCGGATCTGCTGGTCATCCAGGATCTTGAGAATCCGCGTCCAAGGACTGTGATGCAGAATGGGAGAATGGTCGTTCACGAAGGCGATTATCTTCTCGACCCCTCACCAAGGCCCAGGGTGAGAGACCAATGGAAGCCGTTTCAAATAAGAAAGGAATTGAAGGATTTATTCCGGGTGAAGGCGCCGCTGGATAGGACTATAGGCATTCCTGTGGCAGTTATCCAGAACAAAACAATCACCAGAAGGCACGATCTTCAACTACCCATCATAGATGGTCATGTCGAAGCGGATCCGGAAAACGATGTTTTCAAGGTTGCCGTTCTTCTCAGAAACGGCAACAAGCATAACTGTGGTTTTGTAAAAGGCCTTGGGGTGGATGCAGATGCCATCAGTTCAAGCGTATGTCATGAAATCCAGGAGATCTTGGTGGTCGGTAGAAATGATGATGCCATGCAACTGGCTCTGGAAAGGCTTCTGGAGATAAAAGGAGGGATCGTACTCGTAAAGGACGGGCGGATTGTTCATGAAATGATGTTGCCTGTCGGCGGTACCATGTCGATGGGTTCTTTAGAGGAAACCGCAACGGAATTGGCAGATTTCAATCGAATTTTCAAGTCATTGGGCTGCACTCTGGAAGAGCCGTTATGGACCCTGGCGTTTCTGACCTTCAGCCCGCTGATTGAATTGAGAATAACAGTTTCTGGTGTATATGATGTGAAACAGGGAAAAATCGTTTTCGATGCAATAAACCCCTTATTCTGAATAGATGAAGAATTGGGGTATTTGCCGATGCTTCGGCCTTCGAACAGATCGTGGCAGCCAAAAAAATCGATCCGGCTGCCGCCGTCACCGCAATCCTACTTCCGCTTCATGGCCAGCCTCCGGATCACACGGAATAAAGGCACGTGGTGCGCCAACCCCAAGAAGCATCTTGGCCATTCTCAAATGCCGGCGAACGCCGGATTCACTATCGCTATAGCCATGTTCTTCCACCAACCGATTGTATACCCGGTGCGCTGTATGTCGCTGCTTCTTCGGTTTATCCCTGTCCGACTTCAGCCAGCTATCGATTATCACACGGCACTGATCAAGCGCCGGGAACTTCTGATGCTCCCGCTTGCTGTACCCCCATGGCTCACCACGGATGGCCTTTTTGATCGTGTTTCGTGAATGACCTGTAAGTCTGGACAACTCGCTGATTTACCAATAACTTTCAATCAAAGGTATTATTGGTGCTTCGCGCCGAGCAATATTTGGACGGTAAACCACGGCGATTGCTGATGGCGCGAAGCGGACTCAACAATAAATAAATATCGCTGGAGAGAAGTGTATAGCCAAATATAAATAATGAAGCCGTATCATTTTTTTCTTGACAAGACATATAAAATCCGATTAAATACCATATATGGATTTTATAAAATCGTATATGGTATTTATATGATATGTATAAAAAATAAAAATACAGTTCCGGCTATTGACCGTGCCATAGATGTTATTGAAATCATCTCGTCCTGCAAAAAGAATATGTCGCTCTCCGAGATCATGGACTACGTCAACATTCCGCGCCAATCCCTATCCGTATTCTCAATACCCTTTGTGACCGGGGGTTTCTCGACAGGTCCAGCATGAGGGGATTCTACTGGATTGGACACAAGTTCCTCTACTTGGGGCGCCGGCTCCAGGACAAGTTTGACCTTCGCACAGTTGCCTGGGAGTATATGAAAGAACTTTCGCAGAAGACTCGCAAAACCATCGAACTGTCCACCCTGGACCGGGATCAGCTTATCCTGCTGGAGCAGATTCGTGGCAGCGATGGGTTGTCGCTCTATTCCCGCGTTGGCAGTGTCTTCCCCTATTTACATGCCGTGAGCGTTGGAAAGGTCTACCTGTCTCTCATTCGACGCAGAACCGGTGGGCTGTATCGGGCTCTCGGCTTCCATCTTCAGTTTCGACCTCAAGGATGTGGATAAATTCGGCCAGATGGTCCTCGATGCGACAAAAAAGATCTCTAAGAAGATGGGATACGCGAAGTAAACCAACGAATTGAGCTTCATCAAGTCCAGCCATGTTTGAATCATCTTAAATGATTGATGGAGGAGAAAATAAAAAAAAGGAGAAAAACGGATGGAGGAGAAAATGAAAAAAGGAGATAAACAGATGGAGAAGCAAAAACTTACCTACGATGTACAGATGTTCAAGGACACTTTCGAAAACGAATTTACCTATCTCAATGGCTTTCTTCGCAATGTTCATCGTTTCAAAGAACGCACAGCCCTGACGTGTCCCCAGCGAGGTCGATCTTGGTCGTATCCGCAGGTCAACGATGAGTGCAACAAGCTGGCGCATGCATTGATGGCCGATGGAGTGGAAAGACAGCAGATCGTTATGTACCAGCTTTTCAACTGTGCCGAATTCGCCTTTCTCTACCTATCCCCTCAAAAAATCGGCGCCATTAATTGTCCCATCAATTTCCGTCTCTCTTATGGTGAAACCGCCTATATCCTCGATGACAGCAAACCTAAAGTCTATTTTTACGACAGCGAGTTAAAAGAGACCGCGGAAAAGGCGCTGAATATGGCAAAACATAAGCCGTCAAGAGTGGTCATGGTGGATGTCTCGGGCAAAGAGAAACCCTTTGCCGGGTCTATCACATACGAGGATTATGTCAGGGACAGGTCCGAAGCGGATCCGGATGTAAGAAGGCCCTCAGGGATCTACAGCGAAGTCACGCGGCTCTACACCTCCGGGACCACAGGCATGCCAAAAGGGGTCCCACTGAACAATATCAACGAAATTATGAGTGCCCACGATGTGATGATGCATTTCCCCCTGGGCCCGACCGACAAGACCATGAACATGACTCCCTGGTTCCACCGGGGCGGACTATACTCCGGTGGCCCCAATCCGACGCTCTACGCCGGCGGGTCCCTGGTGGTGCTGCGGTCTTTCGACCCAAAGACAATTCTCGATCATGTGGAATCGTACGGCCTTACTTTCCTTATTGGCGCACCGGTGACGTTGAAGGCCCTTTATGATGAGCAGCTTGAAAAGCCCCGCGACCTTGGAAAACTCAAAGGCGTGGTGACCATGGGGGCCCCCCTTGAAAAAAAGGCGTGTATCGAATTCCAGAAAGTCCTGACTCCTAATATCTTCAATGGCTACGGATCCACGGAAGCATTCTGGAACACATTTCTTCGGCCTCACGATTTGCCCGAGATGGCGGGCACGGCGGGCCGTTCGTGCACTGACGATGACATGGCCGTGGTCAGAGTCCATCCGGGCCGCCTGGCAGAGCCGAAAGATGTGGTGGCAAAGGATGGCCTGGAGGTAGGAGAAGTCATCATTCGCGCACCTGGAAAGTGTTCTTATACCTACATAAACAGGGAAAATGAGGCGAGGGCCAAATACTACAAGGGGTGGCTGTATATCGGAGATCTGGCCACCTGGAATGAAAAAGAATTCGTCACCATCGTTGGCCGAAAGGACGATATGATCATCTCTGGAGGTGAAAACATTCAGCCGGTTCAGGTGGAGGAGGTCATCAACGAAAATTCCAAGGTGAAAGACTGCGTGGTCACCAGTGTACCCGATGAGAAGTGGGGAGAGCTGGTAGTGGCTTATGTGGTGAAACAAGATCCTTCCTTGACGGTGTCCGAGCTGGACGGATTCTGCAAGGAACACCCCATGCTGGCCAGTTTCAAACGGCCCCGATATTACCGTTTTGTCGAAGCCCTGCATATGACGGCGACTGGAAAGAAGATCCATTACAAGATCAAGCAGAAGGCAAAAGAGGAAATGGCGGAGGGTTTGCTCGAGAAGGCCTCTGCACTTTGAAGCTTTGCAGGTTGCGAAATTATGAACAACCGATTCTATTTGCCATAGATGCCCACCGGCAAAGTATTTGAGAAATAAATCATAGAGGATGTGGAAAATGGGGGCAAGCGCTTTTGCCCCATTTCCGATATCAGATATTCAAATCATCATTTCGGAGGAAAAAATGAATTTTGAACTGACCCAATCACAAAAAGGCATTATGACTGCAGCACGCGAATTCGCCATAAAGGAGTTTGATCCACAACTGGCTCTGGAGCTGGAGAAAAAGCATGAGTTTCCGAAAGCGTTGTACAAAAAAGCCGCTAGTCTTGGATTCGTGGCCCCTTATGTGGATGAAGCTTATGGAGGAGACGGCTTGAGTATCCTCGAAAATGTGCTCATCGTGGAGGAGTTCTGTCGGGCCGATTCAAGCATTGGTCTGGCCATTGACCTGGCCGCTCTGCCTTGTAAATTTCTCTACCGGTACGGGAACCATGACCAGAAGACGCGCTACCTATCCAAGATTACATCCGGGGAATTCGGAGCCGCCATTGCCCTGACTGAACCGGATCACGGAAGTGACATCACCAGCATGGATACGGTAGCCACGAGAAAAAACGGGAGCTACCGGCTTTCAGGGACCAAGACGTTTATCACCAATGGAACTATTGCCGATTTTTATACGGTTCTTTGTCAGACCGATCCGGATGCGTCTCCAAAATACAAGGGCATGAGCATTCTGATCGTGGACCGCGACATGATCGGAAAAAATTTTCAAGTCAATGAATTGGGAGAAAAAATGGGCATTCGGTTGACCAGTTCCGCGGAACTGGTGTTTGACGACCTGGAAGTGTCGGCGAAAAATGTTCTGGGCGAAGCGGGTAAGGGATTTTATCAAGCCATGGGATTTTTCGAGGAGAGCAAGATCGAGATTGCCGCGCAGGCCGTGGGCCTGGCTCAGGGGGCGTTCGATATGGCCTACCAGTATGCAAAAGAGAGAAAACAGTTCGGCAAACCCATTGCCTGCTTTCAGGCCATGCAGCATAAATTTGTGGACATGTATCTCAAGATCGAAAACGCCCGGAATCTGGTTTACAAGGCGGCATTCAAGTTCGACCAGGGTCAGCGCGATCACAGGGCCGCGGCTCTTGCAAAATACTACGCTGCCAATATCGCCAATGAAGTGGCCTACGATGCGATGCAGGTGTTCGGCGGATACGGGTATTTTCAAGAATACAAGGTGGAACGATACTACCGGGATGCCCGGATATTGTCGATTTATGAAGGTACCGCCGAGATCCAGAAAAACATCATCGGTACGTCGCTTTTTCCAAATTTAACCTGAATCATGAGATAACATACTAGTGACATCACCAGGTTTTTAACCTAAAAACAAATGCTGTACCATTAGGGCTTCGGAACCAGGATTGATATGCTGAACAAAAGGCCGGATCATCCGCCGGTAAGCAGGGTAATCAGCCGGACTTCGTTACCGTCTTGAAGGGTTTCGTCCGCATCTTTTCGTTGTCCGTTGACAAAGACCATGGTTTCAGTTCGGCGGAATGGCCAGAAGCGCGATCATCCCGCGGATTGTGAGACCTGCGGGATGACATGACGCTGTTAATATTTTAAGTTAACAGCGGGTTTTTGCAGTACCAATAGAGATTATTGACCGGTTACGCGTTGTGAAACAACCATAAGCTCCGGCAGTATGGCCACGTCTTTCAAAGCCGCTGCAAATCAGTATTCTGTCAGAAGGACACTTAACCTTCAGTAGCTGGTCCGCTACATTGGCTGAGAATTTGAAGATAGCTGTATAAAACTGAACCGCCTCTTCGGCTTGATCATCAAACCGCGGACATGGGGTGATCTTTTGAATGAATTTCGTGGCATGACTAAAATTGCCAGGGCAATGGGTGCGGAAGGTCAGATGTACCCTTACGGCGTCGTTACGAACAGTGAGGGTAACAAGTTCCGCAAATATTGTCACATTCACATTCTGCGCCATTAGGCTTCATTAGATTTGACTTCAGTGTGTAACCTCCACCCATAGCGTTCCGTCCATAATCAATGTTTATGGGTTTTGTCTCATCAAAAACTGATTTTTCGATGAGAAACGTCACGCCTTTTTCCGTGAAAACCTGATCATCTTCCTTTGGCTCATCGAGAGCCAGCACGAGATGTGGACCTTTCCACCCGCCGTCCGCCATCAGCAAGATTCTGATGGCCTGAGGCCCTTCACGTCCTTCCAGGAACTGCTTGATCGCTTCAGATGCCTTTTCACTTACTTCAAACATAAGAAACTCCTTATTGTAAATTATTATTGTTTTGACGCAGAGATGATCTATTTTTCTGCCATCTTGGCGAAAGCGATCTTTGCGCCCTCCTGGATTTCTTCCGGCGTCAGGTCCTTGATATGGCTGGCGAGGCTCCAGTTATACCCGAACGGGTCATGCACAGTACCCATACGGTCTCCCCAGAACATGTCCTCGACAGGCATCCGGATCTCGGCGCCTGCGTCAACCGCGATCTTAAAGGCATCGTCCACGTTTTCGAGATATATATAAAAACTGACAGGGGAGCCGCCCATGGTTTCAGCACTTTTACTGGAACATTGCGGATTTTCTTCGCCTATCATGATGATTGAATTACCGATCTGGACCTCGGCGTGCATCACGCCCTTGCCGTCGGGCCCTGGCATGACGAACCGCTCTTTTGCACCGAAGGCCTTTTTGTAGAATTCCATTGCCTTACGGGCATCCTTGAATATAAACATGGGTGTGAGGCTCTGATAACCTTCCGGGATTGTCTTTGTCATGGTGCACCTCCTGGCTGACGGGGAACCCGTCTGATTTGATCCGAATGTTTTTACAACTGAAAATTGCCATTCGGCGGGTAATCATACCCTGATTGGTTTTAAATATAGTCTTTATATGGCGGAAATCAACGGACGGAAAACCAGAATCTCCGTGAAAGGGGACATTGACGTTTTTAATGATTGAATTTATATGAAAATGATCTATTTTCATCCTTCGTTGCGGCGGCTCCGTGCATGTCCATAAGAAGAAAGACAGGAACCGGCCGGATCATCCGCCGGAAAGCAGGGTAATCAGCCGGACTTCATTTCCGTCTTCAAGGATTTCAGCCGGATCTTTCCGTTGTCCGTTGACAAAGACCATCAGTTTCAGTTCGGGGGGGATGGCCAGAAGCGCGATCAGCCCGCGGATCGTCAGATCCACGGGCACTTCCATATCTTTTTCCTCGACATACCGGCGGATGATTCCTGCAGGCATCACGCTGATCCGCATAAAGAGTACCGCCTTCGGCATTCAACTTTGAACTTCTGTCTTCGGTCTTCAGTCTTCTTCCCAAACCCGTTTGACTTCTTCCGCCATGCCGCAGGCAATCAGCGCGGATTTGACGGGAATGCCCTTGACCGGATCCATGCCCATGAGCCGGTAAAAAGCCTCCTTCATGCCGTCAAAATTAATTTCAATGCCTTCGGGTTCGCCGTCCCGTGCCGACTCCAGCATTCTTGGAGTCAGCGCGTCATCGGCCGCGGTCCGGCCGTAAAGGTAATTGATCAGGCGTTTGAGGAAGAAAACCCGTTTTCCGGCCAGCATCATGGCCTTGATGTCCCAGTCATAACCGGCAACCGTGTTGAAAAGATCCACCCATTCCGGAATGGTGACTTCCCGGTCGGCAAACTGGCAGAAACAGGCGCTGTTTTCGAGGGATCCCAGGGCAACGGCAATGACGGCGGTCTCTGCCTTGTTCAGATCGGTTTTGGGTTCCAGCTCGTATTCAAAGCCGATTTCCGGATAAAAGCAGGCCCCCATTTCCATAAAGAGCATAGGAGAGGCCACATGGCAAGCGCCTCTGGGACTGACCGCGTAAGCCAGGGCCAGGCCGTGTCCGCCGCCGCGGGGGTCGTGGGCCGGAGCTTCGAGTCCCTTGGATTGGGCGGTGTAGTCGCTGGAGTCTTTGCCGATCCGGCGGGCCGCCGATGCGCTGCCTTCGGCCAGGAGGCTTCCGAGTTTGCCGGTTTTGGCGGCAATGGCCGGAATCAGCACATCGATCACGGTTTCCATGTCTCCCCACACCAGGGGAATCCCTTCCGTGTCATCCGGGGTGATGTCCCCTTTTTCATAAGCCTCCATGGCCCAGGCGATGGTGGCGCCGGTGGTGATGGTATCTATGCCAAGATCGTTGCAGAGCCTTCCGGCCTTGCAGACAGCCGCCAGATCCATGGAGCCGATCAGGGAGCCCAGGCAGATGATGGTCTCATATTCCGGGCCGGAGCCATCCGGAATGGCAAACGGGCCTTCCGTGACAGCGACGTTTCGTTTGCAGGCGATGGCGCAGTAAGCGCAGGCGCTGGCATGGGTCAGGTATTTTTCGGTCAAAACGCTTCCGGTAAGGGATTCGGCCATTTCCTGCCAGAAATTCGAGGTGAAGTTTTTGATGGGCACATCGCCGCTGTAAACCCCGCCCTCAAGATTGGCGGCCGTACCATTGACATGCATCACATCGGAGGCCAGGGCTTCCTTGATCCGGGGATTGAGTTCCCGGCGAAGGGCTTCAAAGCCTTCCGGATCCGCCAGGTTCATGGTTTTGGATAAAGCTTTTACCACGATGGCCTTTAAATTCTTGGATCCCATCACCGCCCCGAATCCGGCCCTTCCAAAGGCATGATGGGCTTCATTCAGGATTATGGCGTATTTTACCTGATTTTCCCCTGCCGGGCCGATGACGAGATTGCGCCAGGTTTTTCCGAATTTTTCTTTCAGGCTGCGGTTGACCGACTCGATGCCTTTTCCCCAGTAGGCCTCGGCGCTTTCGATGCGAATGGCGCTGTCTTCAATGACAAGAAGGGAGGGCTTTGCAGCCCTTCCGGTCAGAATGATGCCGTCAAATCCGGTATACCGGAGTTCCGGGGCAAAATACCCGCCGCAGGAAGAATCTCCCCAGTTGCCGGTTAACGGCGATCTACCGGCAACGCTGCTGCGGCTGGCGCCGGAGAGCTTAAGGCCCGCAAAGGGGCCGTTCATGAACAGGAGCATGGCTTCCGGGGACAGGGGATCAGCTTGAATATTCCCCCGTTCCCAGAAAAGCCGGGCAGCCAGACCGCTTCCACCGATATAGGACAGGTAATCGGTTTCCGGCAGAGACTCGACTTCGATCTTGCCGGCGGTCAAATCCACGACAATGATTTTACCGGTGTTTCCATACATGGCAGTTGTTTCCCTGTTTTAAAAAAGGTGACGATGCACTCAGTGCCCAGAAACCGGAATCCGCGTTATTTCAGAATCTTGTCTTCCCATCCCAGGTCTTTGAGAACCCCGGTATAAATTTCCGCGACTTTTTTCAGTTTGGGAGCCAGCTTCAGGAGTCCGACAGCCGATCCTTTTACACGGATTTTTTTGCGGGTAATGGCCATGACCGGGTTCAGCTTGTTGGACCATGATCGGTGGGCGTCATCCGCCGAAAGGCTCATGGTCATATCCGGTTCTTCGGAAGGCTTTCCGGGTCCGACATTCAGGTTGCCGGCGCGAGTGTCTATCCAAAAGCTGCAATTGGGGCCATCCTCCGTATAGTCAAAGAGGATGAGCTGGTTGACTTTTTTCAATCCGGATGACAGTTCCGCATCCGCCATGGCGCCTTGAAAGAGTTTGATAAATGCCTGAATGGGTTCGTTTTCATTTTTCCAGTATTCCATGATGCATCTCCTTTTGGTTGAAAGTGAGCCGTATCTGTCTTTGACGCTAGTATGCTTTTAGTAAAAGTTCCAGAATATCCGAATCCTCGAGATACCGGGGGTTGTAGCTGATCTGTGAATCCGAGGCCGCAAGTTCAACGGTTTGTTGAAGTTCATCGGAATCATTCGGAACGTTAAAGTCCCGAAGGGTTTCGGTCAGGCCGATGGCTTTCTTCAGATCCTTTACAGCTTGCACAGCCGCCATTGATGCTTCGGCTGGAGACATGCCGTGGACCGAAATTCCCATGGCGTCGGCGACCATGGTGTAGCGCTCCGGGGCAGCTTCCACATTGGCCGCCATCACCACCGGCAGCATGATGGCGTTAGCCAGTCCGTGGGGAATGCCGTAGTGGGCGCCAAGGGCATGGGCCGTTGCGTGAACCGCTCCGGTCATGACATTTCCGAAGCAGAGTCCGGCAAGGGTGCTGGCGATCAGCATGTTGCCACGGGCCGTGATGTTGTCGGGTTCATGGACGGCAAGGGGGAGAAATTTGAAAATGAGCCGGATGGCATGAAGCCCGCAGGCATCGGCAATGGGCTGCGCGCCCGAGGAGGTGACGCCTTCCACTGCATGGGTCAGGGCATCCATGCCGGTAAAGGCCGTAATTTTGGGCGGCAGCTTTACCGTGAGCTCCGGATCCAGCATGGCAATATCGGCATTATAGGGATGGGTTACCTGCAGCTTGACCCGGGCGTTCACATCCAGAACAATGATGGCCGTGGTGACCTCGCTGGCGGTACCGGCCGTTGTCGGAAACACGATGTGGGGCGGAAGCGGTTTGGCGCCGTCCCACAGGGCGGCCTGCTCAGCCAGGGGCATGAAATCATCGGTGCCATCGCCGATCAGGATGTTGATGGCTTTGGCGGAATCCATCACGCTGCCGCCGCCGACCACGACCATGCAGTCGGCGCCTTTATCCCGGTAAAAAGCGGCGCCCTCATTGATCAGGTCGATCCGGGCATCCTGAACAATATGATCAAAAATTCCCACCAGCTCCAGACCGGATTTATTCATGGCATCCGCCACCATCTGAGCAACACCGGCGTTCACCACGCCTTTATCTGTGATGATCACGGCCCGGGTGCCGCCCAGTTGCCCCATTTCAAAGCCCAGCTCGGATCGAATACCGGGACCATACATGATTCGGGGCCGGTTGGCCCAGGAAAAAAAAGGATTCAATTCAATATCCGGGTATTTCATGGACGTCCTCCCTTTTAATGCAGTGTGGATTGATGGGATCTTGCCGGCAAAAAAAACGATATTTGAATGTTATTCTAGTTATGAATTATATTTTAATTTCTATCATGCATTCCCGTCATAGTCAAGATAAACCGATCTGTTGAGACTGTTCGGCGCGAATAGTATTGACTTTTTTTGACTCCGGAATGTAAAGAAAAGGAATAAGGGTTGCGCGGACCATTTGTCTTATTTTTCTATCATTCTTTTCTCATCATCACAAGGAGCCATGGTATGGATTTTACCCTTTCCGTCGATCACGAGATCCTGCGGGACTCGGTTCGAAAATTTGCCGAGAAAGAGATTAAACCGGTTGCCAAAGAGCTGGATAAGAAAGAAGAATTCTCGTACGATACCCTGCGGAAAATGGCCGAACTGGGGCTTTTCGGTGTTTTTGTCTCGGAGAAATACGGCGGACAGGGAATGGATTATTTGTCCTACATCATTGCCACCGAAGAAATCGCCCGCGTGGACGGTTCCCACGCAGCCACCATTGCAGCGGAAAATTCCCTGGGGATCGGTCCGCTGTATTATTTCGGAAACGAGGACCAGAAGAAAAAATATCTTCCCAAGCTCTGCAGCGGAGAAGCCCTCTGGGGATTTGGGTTGACCGAAGCCAATGCCGGCTCCGATGCGGCCAATTCCAAGACCAATGCCATACTGGATGGGGACGAATGGGTCATTAACGGCAGCAAGATATTTATCACCAATGCTTCGACCCGGGTCAGCGCGGGGGTGACCGTTCTTTGCAAAACCGGCACCCGCGGCGATGGAAAACCGGAGCTGTCCTGTATTCTTGTGGAATCCGGAACAAAAGGGTATGTTACCCATGAAATGCACGATAAAATGATGTGGCGGGCATCCAACACGAGTTCCCTGTTTTTTGAAGATTGCCGGGTTCCCAAGGAAAACCTTCTGGGAGAGCGGGGGCATGGGTTTCACCAGATGATGAAAACACTGGATGGCGGACGGCTTTCCATCGGCGCCATGGGACTTGGCGGGGCGCAGGGGTGCTTTGACATGGCGATGAAATATGCCAGGGAACGGGAGCAGTTTGGAAAACCCATTGCCTCATTTCAGGTGAATGCCTTCAAACTGGCGGACATGGCGCTGGAAATCGAATGCGCCAGGCTTCTGTTGTATAAAGCCTGCTGGCTTCGGGATAACAACCTGCCGTTTTCCAAGGAAGCGGCCATGGCCAAACTCCATTGTTCGGAAGTCATGCACAACTGCGCCAATCACGCTGTTCAACTGCATGGCGGGTATGGACTGATGCAGGAATTTGATGTAGAAAGATTTTACCGGGACCAAAAACTTCTGGAAATCGGCGAAGGCACTTCCGAGATTCAGAGGCTGGTGATAGCCAGGCACATCGGTGCATTATAGTGATGGCTGCGTAAAAAACCCAATATCTGCGTTGAGCTTCATCCTTCGTCGTTGCGGCGTACTGGTCGTACGCCTCACTCCTCAGGAATCGCTCGCCTTGATCTTGGACTTTTTACTTTGCCATCTCAATTTGAATTTTACGCGTTTATCAATAAACCATATCGTAAGGAGAACAGAATGGACACAGCGGTACAAAAACCACACATTAACGTGGATTATTTTGAAGACTTGACCGGCGACATTTCTGCGCCGGCATCGCTCAGCGTTGAAGAGATCGGCGTCAGAATCAAAACCATTCGTGAAGAAAAAGGCATTTCGCTGCAAGAGCTGTCCAAACTGACCGGCTTTGAAGTGGAGGTCCTTTCCGATATCGAAGCAAACCGGTTTCAGCCCCAGCTAGGGGCCATAATCAAACTTTCCAAGGCATTGGACAGCGCCTTTGGCAGAATCGTTTCCGGGGTTGGCAGCAAGCTCTATTCGGTTACGCGGAAAAACGAACAGAAAACCATCTCCCGTTCCACATCCTATAGAGGCCAGAAACCCGTTTATTTATACAAAAGCCTGGCGCCGGAAGTCAAAGGCCGGCACATGGAATCCCTCATTGTTCAACTGGAAGAAAATCCGGATGCGGAAATGTCCGTTCACGAAGGGGAGGAGTTTATCTATGTGCTGGATGGGGTGGTGTCCTTAAAGATCGGCGGGGATTTCTTTGAACTGGAAGCAGGGGACAGCGCCTATTACCTGTCTACCACGCCGCATCTGATTGCCGCCAAAAGCGGAAAAGCCACCATTCTGGCTGTTATTTACGAAGGATAGGTGTCAGAGGACAGAGGGCAGAGGGCGGAAGTTGTATGAAAATGATTTAAACCGTTGTTGTGCCGGCTTCTGGCTACATTTTCACGGTTGGTTGCGAAGGGGGACTTCTGATGGGATTCAAACAGGAACTTCTGAAAAAAATTCAGATTGACCGGTTGACCGAAAAGGTCCTCGCCACGATCGGGCTTTCCGGGAGCGAGCAAAAGGTGGATAAGGGGCTTTTTCGCGTGCTTCTTGAAATGGCTGAGTATCGCCACCAAAGGGAACGGGATCTGGATCTTTATCTGCCTCCGGAAGGTTCCGGTATGACCCATGTTCTGGTACTGGATAACGACCTGCCGTTTTACAAGACCACGATTTCCGATATTGCCATGCGAAAAAGTCCCACGGTCAAGGAAATGGTCAATATTCGAAATGCCATCAAAATATTAAATGACGGCGATGTCGTGGTCAGTAAAAAGGCGGATTCCGTCAAAACGGTTCGGCAAGAGTGTCTTTCCCGGCTCAATCTGTCATTCTCGGCCGACGATGTTGAAGCGATTGCCGCTGACGGCGTCGGATCATTGGAAAATGGTTATGCCGACGGTGTTCAGGAATGCCTGGATCTGTTTGCCGAACTACTGGGCTATCAACCCGCCCCGAAAGCATTCAGGGCCGATCACCACCGGATCATCGGCGCGGTTTCCCAAAAAGAAACCGGCGAAATCGTGTTCGGCCCCATAATCTGTTACAATCTGATGCACAACAGGCTTTTTGCGGTGCTGTCCGCCATTGGCAGTTTCGATCGCATCAAAATGGAAGGGTACCAGGAGGTCATCAATGGCGCTGAAAAACCCTCCCTGACCGGTGCCGAGGTGTTTCAGTTTCTGAAAGACGCGGTGAACCGCATGGGGTATTCTCCATCTTGACGATGGATATTTAACATGCTATTTTGATTAATAATTTATTTTAAAAATCTCCTGTTGAGGATGCCATGGATTTTATCAAGCAGTTTGAGAGCGCGTCACTGGTGCCGGCGGGTGGTGCGGCTGCCGCTTATTCGTTTTGCCTGGGTGTTGCCATGATTTACAAGGTTTCCCTCATCGAAAACCGCAGGGCCGTGGATCGTCCGGACCTTGATAAAAATCTGTCGGTACTCAAGAAGGAAATCGAGAGACTGTTAAGGGATGCCGAAAAACTGGTCACGGAAGATGCCGAAGCCTATCTCCAGTTTCGGAAATCCAGACAGGAAAATAATTCTCAGGCAATGAAACAGGCCTTCAGCAAGGCGATGGATGTCAGTCTGAAAGTAATTGAAAAATCGTTTTCAGCCTTCGAATGGATCCGGCAACTTCAACTGGTCATCCCCAAGACCTTGTTTACCCATTTGCGGGTGGCATCGGAGCTGGTCATGGGAGCGGTCAATGCCACGGTTCATGTGGTAAAAGACAATATTCTGGAGATTCGGTCCGAGGCCAAGCGCGAAAATTATCTTTCTCAGATTCGAATGTTACAGGAGAAATGCAAACGCAACCATTTTGAAATCATCGATAAACTGAACTGATATCTCACCGCAAGGGTGCGGAGAAAGAGGATTTTTAACCTTCAGCCTAACCACCTGAATACTTATTAAAAGGTTTTGATAATGTCGAATGATACCAGCTCACATAACGGAGAAACGCCTTCTGAACCCGCCAGAAGCAAGGTGAAGTTCGAAATTTTCGGCGAAGAAATGCTCGAAAAAGAAGTCAAGTCCAGCGGCAACAGCGGAAGGGTTTATCTGCCGCCCGACTGGGTCGGCCATCATGTTAAAATCGTTCGAGTTGATTAACAATTCCTTTTTAATAGGAGAAGTCAGTGGAAAATTGTATCATCAGACGATTAAGGCCGGAAGATGCCGACGACATCAATCTGATCAGCACAGCCATTACCAATGCACCTGCTGAATATGATTTCAAGCGCATGATCGAGGATCAGTCCGGAAGGTCCGAAGACGCCAGTTTTGTGGCGGAACGAGAAGGCCGGGTTGTGGGATATCTGATTATCTCCATTCTTTCGGGTTTTTTTGGTATCAGACGCAGCGCGTGGATATCCCTTTTGGGGGTTCATCCCCGGTTCATGGGGAAACGGATCGGCGAAAGACTGGCTGAAGAAGGATTCAAGTATTGTCAGTTCCAGGGCATTAAAGATATCTACACGACGGTGCGATGGGATTCGACGGATTTACTGTCCTTTTTCAAAACCCTCGGATTTGACCGAAGCAATTTTATCAACCTCAGAAAAAAACTGGATTTGTAAAGAAAGACTGCCTCATTATCTCCATGACCCAGGCTAATTTCCCATTTCTCATTCTGGCATCCAAATCGCCCCGCCGGCGGTACCTGCTGAAACAGGCCGGCGTGGAGTTTACCGTCATTCCCAGCAGCTTTGATGAGTCCGCCATCCCCGAGGCGGATCCGGATGTTTTTGTCCGAATCCTTGCGCAAGCCAAAGCCGGGGTCGTCTCGGAGCAGCATCCCCACAGTTGGGTGATCGGTGCGGACACCATCGTGGTGGTTGACGATACCATCCTCGGCAAACCCGCTTCCAAAGCCGAAGCCCGCTCCATGCTTTCGACTTTGAGCGGCAGGGTGCATCGGGTTCTAACGGGGTTCTCCTTGTGCCGCCATGCGGATAACCGCCACCATGCCGAAGTCGTGTCGACCGATGTCCGCTTTAAGGTCCTGACCTCGGATGAAATCGAGTGGTATGTCCACACGAGCGAGCCCTTTGACAAGGCCGGTGCCTATGCGGCCCAGGGCCTGGGCGCCTTCATGATCAAGCATATCTATGGATCCTACAGCAATGTGGTGGGGCTTCCGGTTTGCGAGGTTGTGGAGTGCCTGGTCCGGGAAGGGATCGTCGAATTCAGGCCGGGAGTCCGCGGTTTTGAAGGGCTTCGCATGAAAAATGAAAGATGAAGGTCAGTTGAATTCTGAAATCACCCGGAATCTGAAGGCTGTTCAGCAGCGAATCGCGGAAACCTGCACCCGGTGCGGCAGAGATCCCGGCGCTGTCCGCCTGGTTTGTGTCACCAAAACCATGAGCGCCGAGACCGTCCGGCTGGCTATTCAGGCAGGGGCTGTCCTTTTTGGGGAAAACTACATTCAGGAAGCGCGGGAAAAGTGCGGGACCCTGTCGGAATACCCGGTTTTCTGGCATTTTATCGGCCATCTTCAAACCAACAAGGCCAAATATGCCGTAAAACTCTTTGATCTCATTCATACGGTCGACTCGCTTCGCCTGGCAACGGAGCTGGACCGGGAAGCCCGAAAAATCGGAAAGGTTCAGAAAATCCTGATTCAGGTCAATATCGGTAAAGAAGTCTCCAAATCCGGGATTGACGCGGAATCGGCGGATACGCTCATTCGAAACCTTGCCGCCTTTCCCCATCTTTTGGTACGGGGACTGATGGTGATTCCGCCGTTTTTTGATGAACCCGAAAGGGTTCGTCCGTATTTCAGGGGGCTTCGGGAGCTTCGGGATTCGCTTAACAAACCGGGAATTAGCGGCATCCGCCTGGATGAACTTTCGATGGGAATGACCGGAGACTTTGAGGCGGCCATCGAAGAAGGAGCCACCCTGATTCGAATCGGCACGGCGATTTTTGGAGAACGACAGTGAGGCTGCTGCTTCATGCCTGCTGCGCGCCCTGCGCCATTTACCCCATCGAAACACTGCGAAATGAGGGCGTTGAGGTGATGGGTTTTTTTTACCGCCACAACATCCATCCCTATACCGAATGCCTCAAGCGCCAGGAAACCTTGACCGCTTTTGCCGAATCGATTGATTTTAAGGTCATCCTTCAAGACGGCTACGACCTGGAAGGCTTTTTGCAGCGGGCTGTTTTTCGGGAATCCAGCCGATGTGAAATCTGTTATCATGACCGGCTGAAAACAACGGCCCGGATGGCCGAAAAAGGAAAATTCGATTCGTTTTCATCCTCCCTCTTGTACAGCAAATTCCAAAACCATGAGATGATCCGGGCCATCGGTGAGTCCGTTGGAAAAACCGTTGGCATTCCCTTTTACTACCAGGATTTTCGAAGCGGCTGGAAGTACGGCATTGAAGCTTCAAAACGCCTGGGCCTGTATCGGCAGCAGTATTGCGGGTGCATTTACAGCGAAAAAGAGCGTTATTATTCTCCCCCTGACCGCCGGAAAGGCTGATCGTGTTCGCAAACTTCATTTATCTGATTATTGCCCTGCTGATCTATACGACGTATTACCCGCCGGATCAGCCCAATTTCCAGGAAATGGACGCCGCGTTGCTGGCGCTGTTTCTGATAACGATTTTTGCCGTCTTCACCTGGGTCCAGTTTCGTAGAATTGAAAAGCGGATCGGTCGGGAGAGTTTTATTCAGATGGATCATCGGTTCAGTTCCGCCCTGACCCGGCACTCGATTCTGGCAATCGGGCTTTTCACCTGCTGCATTTATGGCCTGAACCTGACTTTATTTACCGCTCGGCTTCCCTTTGTGTCGCATTTTCCAACGCTTGATGGCCTGATCTGCCTCTGTCTGTTTCTCCTGTATATGGTCATCGTCTGGGTCTGCGCCTGGTTCCCTTATGATAAACTCTACCGGAACAATATATCCCTTCGCGCTTATGTTTCTTCGCAAATTTCCTTCAGCATTCCCGTTGTGCTGCCCTGGCTGCTGATTTCCGGCGCATCCGATATCCTTCAGGCCCTTCCTTTCGAGCTTCCCCAAAAACTGCTGGCAACGTCCACGGGTCAGATCCTGTTTTTTTTATTTTTTCTGATTGCCGTTGCGCTTATCGGGCCGGCCATGATTCAAAAATTCTGGCGATGCAGACCCCTTGAACCCGGGCCCGTTCGGCAGAGGATTGAAAATCTGAGCAGTCGTGCCGGGTTTACTTTTGCCAATATCGTTTACTGGCCGGTTCTGGGCGGTCGAATGATTACCGCCGGGGTCATGGGGTTGATCAAGCCTTTCCGGTATCTTCTGATCACCGAAGCCTTGCTGGAGTTTCTCAGCCCCGAAGAGGTCGATGCGGTTGTGGCGCATGAAATCGGTCATGTTCGCAAAAAACATCTCCAGTTTTATCTTTTTTTCTTTGCCGGATACATGCTCATTTCCTATACCCTGTTTGATGTCATTCTGATTGCCATTCTCTATATTCCGAAGCTCTACCCGCTGATGGAACAGGTTCAGGGGCGCCAGACGACCGCAACGTCGGCTTTTTTCAGTCTGGGCGCGGTACTTTCGTTTTTAATCTATTTTCGATATATTTTCGGCTATTTCATGCGAAATTTCGAGCGACAGGCAGACGCCTTCGTATTTACCCTTTTCAATAGCTCGCTTCCGCTGGTCACAACGTTGCAGAAAATTGCGATCACCAGCGGCCAGCCGGCAAATAAGCCCAACTGGCACCATTACAGCATTTTGGAAAGAATCGGCTTTTTGCGAAAATGCGAAGCCGATCGCTCCTGGATCAGCCGGCATGACCGGAAAATCCGCGGGAGCATCGCCATTTACCTGGTGGGAATCCTTTTGATCGGTGCGCTGGGGTATACCCTGAACTGGGGCGATACCGGTAAAAAATTGAATGCCCATCTCTTTGAACAAGTGCTGCTGCGGGAAATTGAAAAAAATCCGAATAATCCGGTTGCGTATAATGTTCTGGGAGACACCTATGTGCTCCGCAAAAATTTCGAGATGGCGCAACAAGCCTATGAAAAGGCGATTTTACTGCAGCCGGATAATTTCTCGGCGCTGAACAACCTGGCCTGGATTTTGGCCACCAGTGAAGATGAGGCATTCCGCGATCCCGGCCGTGCCGTGCTGCTTGCCGCAAGGGCCGCGGAATTGAAGCCTACTTCCCAGATCCTGGACACGTTCGCGGAAAGCCTGTACCGAAACGGCCAACCCGATGAGGCGATCTATATCGGCGAAAAGGCGCTGCTTTTGGCAACCGGAGATCGGAGCTATTTTGAAAATCAGCTTGATAAATTCCACCAGCCATTTGGAACGGCAAAGTAAACGGTTCAAGATCAAGACGAGCAAATCCTGTTCATGAGGCGGTCCTTTGCATACGGCGGTATCGAAGGACGAAGCGCAACGCGGACAGATATTGGATTTTTTGTGAGGCCATCAACGTGATGACCTTGCGGTTTCGATAACACGGGTATTCAGGATGTCCCTGGCCTGCTTTTCCAGAACGATTGAAGGCCCTGACAGCATCACCTGCAGCCTACCGGTTCGCGGCATTTGCGCCGCAACATCCGAATGCGCATTCAGATATGCTGCCATTGTTTCCGCCAGTGCATCGGCCCCGTCAATCACCTGAACTTGTCTACCGATTTTTCGCTGTATCACGGGCGACAGGAGGGTATATGGGGCGCTGGCCAGAATGAGCGTGTCGATCTGGCGGGTCTTCAAGGGAATCAGGTATTTTTTGACGATCATGGCGGTTACCGGTTTTTTCAGCCACCCTTCTTCGATAAGGGGGATCAGCAGCGGACAGGCTGCGGAAACAATGCCGGCTTCGGGGCATTGTTTCCGGATTTTCTCCGGATAGAGGGGGCTTTCGATCACCGCACGGCTGCCGATAATGCCGATGCGGTGATGCCGAGATTTGTAGGCTGCCCGGTTCACCGATGAGGTGATGATGTCCTGAACCGGAACGCCAGCGCTTTCCGCCACTGCGGCTCCGGCAATGCAGGAAAGCGTATGGGAGGCGATCAGGATCAGTCTTGCCCCGAGCCCGACCAGAAATGCCGTGCCTTGAACGGCGTTTTGTATCATTTCATCCGGATTGAAGGCGGCTGCCGGAAAAATGTGCAGGTTGTCGCCGAAACACAACACATCGATGCCGGGTATTTTCTCCCGAACCGCTCGCGTCACGATCATACTGTCTAATCCAGAACCGATAATTCCAATCATGTTCATTACCCCGGGTGTGAATAGTAAATCCTGTTAACTCATGCGGGCCATACGGATTATGCATACAGGACATTATTTGTCGATTTTGCTTTCAGCCTGAGCTGTTACCTATAACATTCCTTGCATCATCACTCAAGGAGGACGTGACATGGAAAACCGTTATTAAAAACGAAGTCATCAGGTTTCCATCCTTCGGCTTTGCTGGAGGCATCTGACTAATTAAGGAGTTTACCGGTATGGATACATCCCCTCCGGCCAATATCATTGATCTTGTCAACCGCCTGAAAAGCGCGCGAATTCAGCCCGATTTGTCCGGTCTCAAAAAGTATAAATATGCCGTCGGGCTGCTGATCGGGCTTTATATCGCTTTTCAACTGTTTTTTGTTTACATCAAACCCAACGAGTTCGGCATCAAGGTGGTCAGGATCGGCATGGACCGTGGGGTTCACAAGGATATTTATCCATCGGGGCTGAATTTCATCCTTCCGTTCGGCTTCCAGCAGATGTACGTTCTGCCCAAGGACATTCAGGTTCTGGAGCTGACCAACTCTCCCCAGACTGCGGCTCAATCTTCCAGACACCTGAAGGCGGTTCACATTCAGACTTCGGATGGATTTTTTGTGGATGTGGATGTGTCCATTTTGTATCGTATCGTTGATCCCTACCTGGTATTTACCCAGATTGGTCCCGGAATTCTTTATGAGGACAACGGCATTATCCCCAAGGCCGAACCCATTTTAAAAGCGACGCTTGGCGAGCTGACCACCGAGGAATTTTACAACAGCCCGCTTCGGGCCAAAAAAGCCGATGCCGCCAGAGCCATGCTGAATCAGGAAATCAATCAGAAAGGGATTCAGATCGAACATGTGATGGTGCGGTATTTTAATTACAGCCCGGAGATTCAAAAAAATATCGAAGAAAAAAAGCTCAAGGATCAGCTCGTCTTTAAGAACCAGGCGGAAGCACGGGCAGCGACCGAGGAAGCCGGACTCAAAAAGGTCGAGCAGGAAGGCCGGGTGATGGTGGATGTTGAAATGGAAAAAGGCAAGGCCTATGTGACGTTGAAGCTGGCGGAAAGGGATCTGTATGCACGGAAAAAAAATGCAGAGGCCAACCTTCTGGTCAAAATGGCCGAAGCTGAAAAGATTCGTCTGAAAAACGATGCCATGAAGGGCGTGGGAGCGGAACGCATGGTGGGCCTGAAGATGGCCGAAGTGCTGAGCGGCCTGGATATGATTGTTTTGCCCAGCGACGGCCCATCGGGCTTTAATCCGCTGGATTTGAACAAGTCGTTAAAGCTGTTCGATGTCCCCAAAGGAGGTTCGGAATGAAGATTATTCGCTCTATTACGCTGCTATTTATGGGGGTTCTGTGTTTCTGCGGGTGTATTCCGCATACGACCGGTGAAACCGAAGTCGGCGTCCGAACCGTCAAGCTTGGGCTCTGGCAGCCCAAAGGCGTGGAAGACAAGGTCTACGCGCCGGGATCCACTTATTTTTTTCTTCCCTTTATCAATGACTGGAGCACCTTTGACATCAAACTCCAGAATCTGGAAATGACATTTGATAAAACCACCGGAGACCGGAAAACCCGGGATGACCTGCTGTTTAAAACCGTGGACGGCAATGATATCAGTCTGGATGTCATTGTGGCCTTCCGAATCGATCCGGAAAAAGCATCCTATATCCTTCAGTTTGTGGCGCCGGACAATGCCACCCTTCGGGACAAAATCGTTCGAACCATTGCCAGAAGCAAACCCCGGGACATTTTCGGAGAGCTGAAAACCGAAGAATTTTATATCGCGGAGCGCAGGGAGCATCAGGCCCAGAAAGCCAAGGATATCCTGCAGTCCATGCTGGGGCCCATGGGGATTGTCGTTGAAAAAGTCCTGACCAAGGACTATCGCTTCAATCCTGAATACCAGAAAGCCATTGAAGATAAGAAAATAGCGGATCAGCGCGTTGAAAGACATAAATCCGCCCAGCGGGCCACAGCCGAGGAATACAAACGGAAACTCGAAGAGGCCAGGGGCGAGGTGAACAAACTGATCGCCGATGCCGACGGCGAGTATCTGAAAGCCAAGATCGAGGCGGATGTGTATTTTGAAAAACAAGGCCTGCTGGCTGAAGCCATCAAAACCGAAGGTATCACCGAAGCCAAGGGCATTCAGGAAATGAACCGCGCCATGGCCGCCTCTGGCGGTGCGGCCCTGGTTAAGCTGAAAATCGCCGAATCCCTTCTGGGAAAACGGATTGCGCTCCTGCCGGTATCCGAAGGCGGCATGAATTTAAAAACCACGGATATCAATCAGCTCATCAACACGATGGGTGTGAAGTCCCTGGCCCAGCCCAAGGCGCCTTAAGCGTTTACTGGAGCTGGTGCACAGGGCACCTTCAAAGCGACTATCATGAAATCCGTCTTCAAAACCATATCGTTACCGGCCATGGCAACGGTTGTGAGCGGCGTGATCTTCTTGGCGCTTCTGGCTGTTCGCATGGACTGGTTTCAAACACGCGATGTGCCGGTCAGTGCGCCGAAAGGTACGATTTCAAAATCCGAAACCTGGATGGGAATCTACCGGAAATCCTTGAAAATCGGGGTGTCTCACCGGAAAATCTCACCAATGGCCGAAGGGATTGCGATTTCCGAGACCACGGTGATGCGGCTGAACACCATGGGAATGGTTCAGGACATTCACCTTCAGACGCAGGGGGTTCTGAACCCGGATTTTTCCCTGGTGTCGTTTCAGGCTGAAATAAAATCCGGGTTGTTCCGGTTTGCCGTTACGGGTCAGGTTCAGGGGGACTCCCTGGTGCTTGATGCCAATGGCCGGCCGCTTACGCTGTCATTACACTCCCCGATCCATCTGTCCGCGGCCCTATGGGATGCCGCGGGCAGGGCCGGTCTTTCCGAAAACCAGTCCCTGACGCTTTCGATGTTCGACCCCTTGACAATGACCCCGCAGCCGGTCAAAATCACGGCTTTGGGAATGGAGCGGATTGAAATCATGGGGGCATGGCAGGCGGACCGCAAGCTATCGGTTGAGGTCATGGGAAGCCGTCAGATCGCCTGGATCGATACGGACGGCAGTGTGCTTCGGGAAGAAGGCGTTATGGGAATTACCCTCGGGAAAATATCGGCTGAAGAAGCCGGGGAGTCGGGTCTGGTTGCCGGAGAGGATCTGACCCTTGCGGTTTCCGTCCCGGCGGACCAGGTGATTGCGGATGCCGAAAAGCTGAGCCGCCTGGTCCTTCGGATCACCGGCTTTGAAATCACCGGAACCGAAAGGCAGCGCTTTGACGGTGGCATATTGACCCTTTCCAGGGAATCACTTTCCGGGCTTTCGGATCGTTATTTTGCCGAACCCGCCGTTTTTCTGGAGCCGGCAGTGCTCATTCAGTCCGATCATCCCTTAATTCTGAAACAGTTATGGCAAATCATCTCCGAAACGGACATTCCTCTGGTTCGGATTCAAAAAATCTCCGGATGGATTTTTCAGAATATCGAGAAACGCCCGGTGCTTTCAGTGCCCAATGCTCTGGAGACCCTTGAAAATCGCATGGGGGACTGCAATGAACACGCGGTCCTGTTAGCGGCCTTTGCAAGGGCCGCGGGAATTCCGGCCCGGATCGAAACCGGGCTGGTGCATCTGCGGGGCCGGTTTTATTATCACGCCTGGAATTCGGTTTTCCTGGGAAAATGGATCACGGTGGATTCGCTGATGAACCAGATTCCGGCGGACGTCACCCACATCACCTTGAGTCGCGGGAATCCGGAAAACCAGATGGAGATCCTGGGCGCCATTGGAAACATCGGTATATCCATTCTGGAGCAACAATGATCCGGCTCGTTAATTTGTCCAAAACTTATGGTGGCACCGTTGCCGTAAACGATGTCCACCTTCATGTGCAGTCCGGCGAGGTGTTCGGATTTATCGGGCCAAACGGCGCCGGCAAGACCACCACCATCAAGATGATGGCAGGTCTCCTGTCTCCCACGAAAGGATCGGTTTTTATCGACGGCGTGGATATGGCTAAAGATCCGGTCCGTGCCAAGCTCAAAATCGGTCTGATCCCGGACCGGCCGTTTTTATATGAGAAGCTGACGGCGATGGAATTTCTGCAGTTCACCGCCGGTCTTTACCATGTCGGCAAGCAGGCTTTTGCGGAAAAATCCGGGGAACTCCTCAGTCGTTTTTCCCTTTCGGATCGGGCCAATGAGCTGATAGAGGCTTTTTCGCACGGCATGAAACAGCGCCTGATCATGTGCGCGGCCCTGCTTCACGAACCGCAGCTTCTTATCGTGGATGAACCCATGGTCGGCCTGGATCCCCGCGGAATCAAGATAGTGAAGGAGCTATTCCGGACCCTGGCGCAAAACGGGACCACCGTGTTCATGTCCACGCACACCCTCCGGCTGGCCGAGGAGGTCTGCGACCGGATCGCCATCATTCACAAGGGAATGCTGATGGTGATCGGTACGCTCCAGGATCTCCAGCAGCATATTCAGAACGGGGACGCAGACCTGGAGCAGGTGTTTTTTGAAATTACCCAGGAATGATGAAGCTCAACGCAGATATTGGGCTTTTTAGGACGCCATCAGGAATGATATGGACATGATCCGGCAGACCCTGCATCTTCTCAAACCCCGATGGTGGTCATTGACCCATGGGCATGGCGATCCCCGGCGCATCCTCCGAAGCGGGGTGTTCGCGGCAATGGGGCTGGGGTTCTGGACCGGGATTTACCTGGTTTCCCGAAGGCTTCTGGCTTATTTTCAAAAGTCCGAAGACATCGGAGATATCCTGGCCTATAAACTCCTTTCGATCGTGCTGGTCACATGCTTTTCGCTGCTCGTTTTCAGCGCCATTTTAACGGCCCTGTCCAAGCTCTACCTCAGCAAGGATTTGAACCTGGTTCATGCCCTGCCGGTTCCCGTTGAAACCCTGTTTCTGGCCCGGTGGATTGAAAGCACCGTGGACAGCGCCTGGATGGTGGTGGTCTTTACCCTGCCGGTGCTGGCCGCTTATGGTACCGTGTACCGGCCCGGGCTGTTTTTCTATGCGGATATTCTGCTGGCGCTGGTGCCGCTCTGTCTGACGGCATCCGGCATCAGCGCCCTGATTGTCCTCGGGGTCGTTCTGGTGCTGCCGGCATCCCGAATTCAAAGTATTGTGGTATTTTTGGGGCTGTCCGTCTTCATCGTTCTTTACCTGGCGTTTCGAATGGCAAGGCCGGAGCGCCTGGTGGACCCGGAAACGTTTTCAACCGTCCTTGGCTACATGGAACAGCTCAAGGCCCCTTCGCCCCCGTTTCTTCCCAGTACCTGGGCCTTTGACAGCCTGAAGGCCGCCCTTCAGTACCAATGGGGGAAATCCCTCTTTCATGCGGCCATTGCCTGGAGCTGCGCGCTGTTCGTGCTGTTTCTGAACCTGTGGGCCGCAAAAGCGGCCTATTTCAGGGGATATTCCAAGACTCAGGAAGCCATGATCCGGCTGTTTCGCGGTCAGGGAACATTTCTGGAGCGTTTTCTGTCCTTTCTTCCCGGCCCGGTAAAATCTTTTGCCGTAAAAGAGATCAAAACATTTTTAAGAGACCAGACCCAGTGGTCCCAGATCTTTCTGGTCGGAGCCCTGATCGTGATTTACCTGTACAATTATTCGGTGCTGCCGCTCGAAAAATCCCCCATTCAAACCGTCTATCTTCAAAATGTCCTGTCGTTTCTCAACATGGCCCTGGCCGGGTTTGTGCTGATTGCGGTGGTGGCCCGCTTTGCGTTTCCGGCTGTCAGCATGGAGGGCGGCAGCTTCTGGATCGTTCGCTCTTCTCCGATTACGCTACGCTCGTTTTTATGGATTAAATTCTGGATTTATCTGCTGCCGCTGCTGGTTCTCTCCGAAACGCTCATCGTTGCCACCAATGTGCTGCTTCGTGTCACCCCGCTCATGATGGGAATTTCGGTGGCGACCATTTTTTGCCTGACGCCGGCGGTGATTGCCATGGGAATCGGCATGGGTGCGGCGTTTCCGGATTTTGCGTCCGAGAATCCCGCCCAGTGCGTGACCAGTTTTGGAGGGATGCTGTTCATGATGCTTTCATCGGCCCTGATTGGCGCGGTGATCCTTCTGGAGGCCGGTCCCGTATATCGGCTGTTTATGGCCGGCATCAAGGGGAAACCAGTCTCTTTCTGGTTGTGGAGCGGGTCTGCCGCGGCTTTTTCCGGCGCACTGGCCCTTTGCATTGCCGCTGTTGTCATTTCCATGCGATTTGGCGAAAACCGTCTGAAACAGGAGAATGCCCATGTCCCTTACGTTCGAACCCATACGCCTTAACCAGCAGGAAGCCTATGCCGGGATGCTGGCCCTCTGCCCCCAGCCCACTTCCGATTACAGTTTCGTCAACCTGTGGGCATGGGCGGATGAATACGGGCTGATATGGGCCTGGGAGAACGATCTGGTCTGGATTCAGCAGACGTTTCCGGAGCCCGTGTACTGGGCGCCGGTCGGCGACTGGCATCATTCCGACTGGCCGGATATTCTGTCCAAGCATTTTTCCGGCCCTGCCGTGTTTACGCGCGTCCCGGAAAAGCTGGCCGAATTGTGGAAGCAAAAGGCAGGGGAGGGCCGGGTCATTTCCGAGCCGCTTCGCGGGCACTGGGATTATCTGTATGCCGGCGCGGATCTGATTACGTTGAAGGGTAACCGGTATCACAAGAAAAAAAATCTGCTCAACCAGTTTCTGGGAAGCTACCCTTGGCGATATGAGCCGCTGGGCCCTGAAATGACGGAAAAAGCACTGGCCCTTCAGAACGACTGGTGCACCTGGCGGGACTGCGAAGCCAGCGACATGCTGTCCGCGGAAAACCGGGTGATTGAAAAAGTCCTGAGAAACTGGAGCAATTTAAAAGGACTGACCGGCGGCGCGCTTCTGATCAATGACGATATCGCAGCCTATACGGTTGCCGAAATGCTCGGCTCAAACACCCTGGTCATTCATTTTGAGAAAGGCAACCCGGACTACAAGGGCGTGTACCAGGCCATCAACCAGATGTTTCTGGAGCATTTCGGCAACCCGGATATTCTGGTAAACCGCGAGCAGGACCTGGATGACGAGGGCCTTCGAAAGGCCAAAATGTCATATCATCCCGTGGATTATCTGCGAAAATTCCGTTGTGTTGTTTGATCGGGTGCCGCTGAACACTGACCGGAATCAGACAATCACGATTGGTTAGCATATTGGTTATGCCGCCAGTTCAGCAAGCCATCGGCTTGCCGATAAAACAGATATATTTTGGATTGCCTGCTCATGTCGAAGCTGGTGAACAAGCTGGATGGCTTCGACATCGGGCAATCTTTCCGAGAAGTAGCGAAGGTTTCTGGAAATCGCATCATCTGAGTTCTTTATTTCGATCATGCGGACAAGCTTCTCGTCTTTGCAAACGGCGAAATCCACCTCTTTTCCTTCTTTGGTGCGAAGATAATGAAGAGATAGGTTTTCACCTTTTGCATCCTGTAAAAAGCCGATATGTTTTAACAGGCTTACCGCGCAAGTATTTTCAAGACGCACCCCTTCGTCGCCCCGTACATAACCGCTGTCATAAAAATAAACTTTCGGCTCCTTCAGCAGGGAACGTGCAATGTTGCGATGGAAAGGCCGGATCAGAAAGATGATGTATAGACTCTCCAGGATCTCGATATATTTGCGAACCGTGTTGGGTGAAAGTTGAAGATCAACGGCCAGTGAGGTATACGAGAGTGGGGAGCCCACGCGGTCCCGCAGCAATTCCAGAAGAAGTCTGATGGACCGTATCTCCTGAACACGGCTGAAATCAAGGATATCTTCCCGAACCAGATCCGTATAATACTGGTTCTGCCAGCGGGCTGCCTCTGTTTCCGACCCTGTAAGAAACGGTTCCGGGAAACCACCGAGACGATTCAAAAGCTCCAGAGCGTCAAATGGGTCCAATTGATCCTTCAATTCACGGACCGACAACGGATAAAAATGATAGTGGTAATAGCGGCCGGCCAGCGATTCTCCGGATTGACGGAATGTTTCCAGCCGGGCGCTTCCTGTTACCAGGATTGCCTGTTTGTCGGGGCGGGTATCGAAGATGCCCTTTATAGAAGGTTTCCAGTCCTTCTTCTTGTGGATTTCATCGAACACCAAAAAATCCGTATTCAACGGCCAGGACTGGGCAAGAAATATCCGTCGATCGCTAATGGCATCGTAATTGAGATATTGCGGCCTCTTGAACTCCGATAGTAGCTGCTTTGCCAGAAAAGTTTTTCCGATCTGGCGCGGTCCGGTCAGGATGACCATTTTCCGGGTCAGATCGCCTTGGATGGGATCATAAAGGTATCGCTTCATTGCGACTATTAATCATGTATTTGCGGAATAGTCAAGACTAATCCACAAATACATGATGATAAGTCACCATTTTCCTGTTTTTCCTCAGGGCAGGCTTAATTCAGAAAGCCAGTTATGGGCAATTCGAATTTCAGCCCCATTGGGAAATGTTTTTTCCCTGTTCAGTTCTTTAGTTACCTGGATCATTTTTATCTGAGGAAAAAAGCGTTTAAAAATCTCAAAATTCGGACTCAGATTATCATCTTTCCATTTCACCTCTATCATTAACGAAGGGATATCATCGGTTGTGGTACAGAAATCAATCTCTCTTCCTTCTTTGTTCATTAAATAGTAAAGCTGTCTTGTTTCTCCAAAACAATCTTCCCGGAAATGGATTTCTTTTTGCAGTGCACAGGCAACCGTATTTTCCAGTTTAATACCCGAATCGCCGATAACCTGTCCGGTATCGTAAAAATAGAATTTGGGTGTTTTTTGAATCGCGCGGGCAATGTTTTTATGGAATGGCGGTACTTGAAAAATGACATACATGTTTTCAAGAATTGTCAGCCACCGTTTGACGGTTTTATCCGAGCATTGGAGATCCCGAGCCAGAGAACTGAAGGATACCGGGCTGCCGACTCTATTTTTTAACAACTGGATAAGCGTTTCTATCTGTACAATCTGTTGCACATTTTCAAGATCAATCAGATCCTGTTTCAGGATAATATCCAGGTGCGATTTTTTCCAACGGTTGTAAAATCGTGTCGTCCCATTGAGAAAAGGTTCAGGAAAACCACCGCAAGTCATGAGTTTATCAAGCTCATCCGCAAGGTTTTCAGGTTCTAAAAAAGTATGAATTTCCTTTAAATCGAGAGGATGCATTCTGAATTGGAAAAACCTGCCTGCCAAGGAATCACCGACTTTCCGATATGTATCAAGCTTGGCACTTCCTGTAACAACGATAGCGGGAGGAGTTTTCTCTGTATCATAAACGCCTTTAAGCCATGATTTCCAGTTTTTTAGCTTGTGAAGTTCATCAAAGACGACAAGCTCCTTTGATCGATCCCAGGATTTTTTTTGTAAACTCAAGCGGTCGTCCGGATTGTCAAAATTGAAATAATCAAAATCATTTTTCAGCATTTTGGACAATGTGGTCTTGCCGGTTTGTCTGGGTCCGGTCAGGAGTATTATTTTTTTATCCAAATCTTCTTGGATGTATTTTGTAAGATATCTTTCCATGGCGACTATTCTGTCATATATTCCGATAAAGTCAAGACTATTTCGGAATTGTATCCGGAAAGTAAATCCCTGACAGACACTGTAAAATGAAGCGCTTCAATACCACATTGCTGGATTTGTTGAAGATAACTGCGCATCCCGTATCCCTCGCCCTGTCCGATTGCGGGCTCAGCCCTTTTTCCCCTCACCGCAAAATTTATATTTCTCCATTGATCCGGTGCGATTTATCGTTTATACGGGAAGTGAATGTTCCCTTCTTTAAACCCGTAAATTATTACCGTGCCAGTTAAATTGAGGAATATGGATCCTGTAACAGCTGCTATCGTCTCTGCCGTTTCTGCGGGCCTGACAACCGTCGGAAAAGAGGCTGCAAAAGATGCTTACCATCGCATCAAAATTGTCATCAAAGAGAAATTGGGTATCGATAAAGCCATTGATGCCCTTGAAAAAGAGCCGGATTCCAAAGAGCGGCAAGAAGCGCTTGCTGAAAAGCTGGCTGCAAGGAACGCCGAAAAGGACCCGGAATTGCTCTTGTTGGCGACGCGATTGGCAGAGGCCTTGAAAGAAACCGAACCCGGGCGAAAAGATTCTCCGAAATATCATGTGGAGACTTCCGCTGCGAAGATCGGCGTAATTGGTGACGGCACTCGCATTGAAGGCGGTATTCATTTTCATCACCATCATGGCAATGAGGCAACTTCCGCTTCCGCCAGCGCCGAGTCTGCACACCGGAAGCCCACTATTCATAAACATTCTGCCGAGGCTTCACCCAGAACACCTTCTGTTCAACAGCTTTCCAGCGATCAAGATCCTACCAAAGCCCACATTTTACACTTGTCAGACCTTCATTTTGGAACAAAAGCAGATGGGCAGCTATGGGCTGGGCAATTGGCCGAAGACCTTAAACGGGAATTGAACTGTCCCGGACTCGATGCCATGATCATTTCCGGCGATGTGGCCAATTTCTCGGTGGAAGAAGAGTACGATGCGGCGAAGATCTTCATCGAGCGGATCAGCGCGGAATTCGGACTGACGACTGAAAAGCTCATTATCGTCCCCGGCAACCACGATCTGAATTGGGATCTTTCCGAAGACAGCTACAATCCGGTTAAGCGGAAAAAACACACCGGAAAGTTGGTGGAAGGCCACTACATCGTTGAAAGCGAAACGGTTATCCTGCTCAGAGACGAAGACACATACAAAAACCGCTTCTTGCCGTTCAGCAAATTTTATGAGGATATCACGGCAGATCCCTATCCTCTGGATCCAGCAGGGCAGGGCATCATTTATCATCTGAAAGATCTCAACCTGTTGGTCTTTGGATTAAATTCCGCCTGGCAGGTGGACCACCACTACAATTCGAGGGCGGGGATTTCTCCGAACGCTTTGGGTACGGCCCTTGACACCATCCGGAATAATTCGACCTATGCCGACTGTTTGAAGTTTGCCGTTTGGCATCATCCCTTGAACAGCCCCTTCGAAGACCGGATTGCCGATCACGGTGTTATGGAGCGCCTGGCTCAGAGCGGTTTCAGTGTTTGTTTTCACGGCCACCTGCATAAGGCCATGAGCCAGCTTTTTCGCTATGATCGAAGTGCAGCTGGCGGCCGGAAGATCGAGATCGTGGGTGCGGGCACCTTTGGCGCACCCACCAAGGACTGGTATCCCGGCTATCCGCTGCAATACAACCTGCTAAAGATCTCCAGGCAAAAGATCACAGTTGAAACCCGTTGCCGCCGCGAGATCAACGGCACCTGGGGGCCTGACGCCATCTGGAAGCAGGGGGCGGGAAAAGATCCACTTCCCCGTTATGTCATTGATCTTTTCCCAAATGAAACAACGGCATCGCAACCGGGGCTGCCTTCAACAACGCATTTGGTTGAAATGCCAACATTGGCTTCGGACCCGAGAAAACCAGCAGATACCAATCTCGAAGCCGATATAGACGCGTATTGCCGCAGTGCCAAGGCGCTCTATGAAAATTTGCCCCTTGTGGGGTTTCGCACCCGGTTACGGGTGCCCATCCGGATTGAGGATATTTACATCCCCTTAAGGGCCATGATGGATTTGCGTGCGACCGGTTTATCATGTTTTAACGATTCTGAAGACGCTGAAAAAAGGGTAGGGGACTGTGACGAGATCGCCTTGCCCAAGGCTTTTCAAAGGGTTGAGGAAATGGGCCGGAGAGGTATCGTGATTCTGGGTGATCCCGGCTCGGGGAAGACCACCCACCTCAAACGGCTGCTTCTCTGGTGCTTGCGAAAGGGACCGGGTGATTTGGGCCTTCCGGAAGATGTCATTCCTGTTTTTTTACCCCTGCGGGAGCTGAAAAACCTCGAAAAAGGCCTGGATGTGTTTATTCAGGACCAATTGAATAACCCTCACCTGAAAACCCCCGAGGGTTTCGGAGAACGCCTGCTGAGACGCGGGAATCTGCTTTTTTTGCTCGACGGGCTGGACGAGGTGGCTGATGCCGGTCAGCGGGTCGAGGTTTCAAAATGGATTAACGATGCCGTTCGCGTGCACCAAAGCTGCCGGTTTGTGGTCACCTGCCGTTTTGCCGGTTATTCCCAGGATGCGCAACTCTGCGAGGACTTCCTGCAGATGCATATCCGGCCGCTATCCCATGAAGAGATGAAGGCATTTGTGCGAAACTGGTACGGTATTGTCGAAAGCGCTCTATCCAAAGATCCGGTCCAGGCCGAGGTACTTTCCAAAAAGAATGCACATGACTTGATCGAGAGACTCGAAAAACCGGAATTCCGCTCCCGGCGCGTGTTCGAGCTGACCCGGAACCCCTTGTTGCTGACCAATATTTGTCTGGTTCACAAGGACAGGGGAAACCTTCCCCATAACCGTGTCAGGCTCTACGAAGAGTGCACCGATGTGCTGCTGGAACTGTGGCGGGCAGCCATCGGATACGAGACTAAAATAGATGCCCGATCCGGCCGTCGGGTGTTGCAGCCGGCGGCCCTGTGGCTTCACGGAGAAGATGGGCGCACCCGGGCCAGCGCGGCAGAACTGAAACCGGTGATCGAGCCGGCCCTGAGGGATGTCGGCTGGCCTCACGGCAATGCGGAAGAGTTCCTTGGTGTTGTGCGGGATGAAAGCGGCCTTCTCACCGGATGGGATCAGGAGCAGTATGGCTTTATGCACCTGGGATTCCAGGAGTACCTGGTGGCCCGGGAGATCCAGAATAGCTATCATCGAGACCCGAAGGTGTTGAGCGATTTGGCCGACCGGTTCGGCGAAAGTTGGTGGCAGGAGGTGACGCTTCTGCTACTGGCATTGGACAACCCCTGTTTGTTCGAGCAATTTATGCGAATCCTGATTCAAAAGCCTTCATTTGCACAGCACCCGGAACTTGTCGAGATGTGCCTTGAAGATGCTGCTGAAAAGCCTTTGCGGCCTTTTTTGGAGGTGTTGAATGCCGAACCGGGAATAGATCCAAATCACTGGCAGCGGCAGTTGGCCGCTCTCAACTTGGTCGAACGGCTGGATAATACGGTTCTGAACGGGTTGATTCAAAAAATGGCCGAACACCCTTTTAATAAGATTCGCGAACGGGTTGGACAACGTGCTGACAGGGCCGGGCGGAAAGCCGATGGGAAAATTATTACAGCCCCGAGAAGGGGCTACGAACTGGTTTGGATTCCAGAGGGGCAATTTTGTATGGGCTCTCCTGTGAAGGAAAAAGGACGATTTAAAGGTGAAAAGCCTCAACGAACCGTGCGGATATCTGGTTTTTATATGGGGCGCTGCCCGGTGACAAACGAGGAATATGGCCGTTTCCTGACCGAAAATCCACAAGCCACCGAACCAAAATACTGGTCGGATCGACAGTACAATCAATCAACTCAGCCGGTTGTCGGGGTCAGCTGGGAGGATGCTCGGCAATATGCCAAGTGGGCTGGCTTGCAACTTCCAAGCGAAGCGCAGTGGGAGTATGCCTGCAGGGCAGGCAACCCGACGCCTTATTGTAGCGGAGACAAGGTGAAAGATTTGGACCGGGTTGGATGGTACGCAGAGAATTCGAATGGCAGACTTCATCCTGTCGGCGAAAAGGAGCCCAACGAATTTGGACTTTATGATATGCATGGCAATGTCTGGGAGTGGGTCGAGGATGATTGGCATTTTAGTTACAAGGGAGCACCGGATGATGGCAGTGCATGGATTAATGACCCACGTGGCTCGGCCCGGGTCATTCGAGGCGGCTGTTGGGTCGACCCCGCCGAGTACTGCCGGTCGGCTTGTCGCGGCAGGTTCGTGTCCGGCTATCGCCGCATTATCTTGGGGTTCCGGCTTGTCCTGCCCCCAGGTTAGCAAGGGTAATCCGGATAGGAGGGCGGAATCGAGGGGCTCGGCCGTATGGAGGGCCGCGCGGCAGCCGGCCCGCAATCGGCTGAGACGCTCGATGGAGCCAACTCGCCAGGATATTTAAAGCATCTCAAATTTATTGACAAAAACAGCCAGGTTGAATAGGGATATTCTATCTATTGCACACATGTTTCGAATGCGAATCCTGGAAACAACATGAATCGAAGAACTTTCCTTAAAATTGCGGGCATCGGCAGCATTGCTGTTGCCGCCGGATGCACGGCCCAGCCGGAGAAAACCCTTTACAGCCTGGTTCAGGCGCCCGACGACATGGTCGCGGGAAGGGCCACCTGGTATGCCTCCACCTGCCGGGAATGTCCGGCTGGCTGCGGCGTGCTGGCCAAGAATCGCGAAGGCCGCGTCATCAAGCTGGAGGGCAATCCCCATCACCCGATCAACCGGGGTGCGCTCTGCATGCGCGGCCAGTCGGCCCTGCAGGGCGTTTATGATCCGGACCGGCTTAAAACGCCTTTGATTCAGGAAAACGGTGCCTGGAGACCTATCAGCTTTGAAGATGCCGAAGCGTTGATCGTTCAGAAAGCCTTGGAGGCCGGCAGGCAGGGGCCGAACCGCGTCCGGATGCTCAGCGAAATCACCGGCGACAGCCTTCTGGCGCTGTTTCAGGAGGCGTTGCAGCAATGGGGGTCCGATGGGCCGGTTCTCTTTGAGCCCTATGCCTATGAATCGCTGAAGGCCGCTCATGAAGCTGTTTTCGGCATTGCTGCTGTTCCGGGGCTTCATATGGATCGGGCAGACTTGCTAATCGGATTTGGCGCGGACTTTCTGGAAACCTGGGTGTCGCCTGTCGAATATGCGCAAAAATTCAAAGCCATGCACGGCCTTGAGAACGGAAAAAAAGGGGTCTTCGTTCAGGTCAGCCCTTTTCAGTCGCTGACGGCCGTCAATGCCGATCGCTGGCTGGCCTGCCTGCCCGGCGGCGAAGCGGCCGTGGTTTACGGGCTGATCCGGGAGATGCTTGCACTGGGCCGTGGCCGGGACTTGCCGGTTCTGGTCCGCGACCGCCTGGCACAGGTCTGCAAGCCCTTTACCCTGTCTGAAGTCGTACGCCTGTCGGACATTCGCGAAGAAGATTTCCAAATGCTGGTCAATCGTCTCCTGGATGCAAAAACCCCCCTCGTTCTTGGCGCAGGCATCGGAGCGGAGGGCGCTGCCTCCTCGCAAGTTGAATTTGGCGTCGTCCTGTTGAATCTGGTTCTGGATCCTCAACTGGGGCTTCATGATTTTGAAAACCGACACCGCATCGAGCGTGTGGCAAGGCGCTCCGAAGTCCTGGCGTTTTTGAACGGCCTTGAAAAAGAGCCGGCCGGATTGCTCTTGCTTCACAATACCAATCCGGTCTTCACCTTGCCCCCTTCCAGCCGTGCGGCGGAAATTATCTCCCGCAAGGATCAGTTTGTGGTCAGTTTCACCGGCTTTATGGATGAAACCGCAGCGCTGTCTGACTTGGTGTTTCCCATCCAGTTGCCGCTGGAAACCTGGGATGCCTATGAGGCCAAAACCGCTGTGACCGGCATCTTGCAGCCGGCGATGGGCAAGCTGACACCGGCGCCCGCAATCGGAGATGTTCTGCTGCGCTGCGCCTTTGCCGGTAAGCCGCCGGCCCCGGATTACAAGACATATGTCGCAGGCCGTCTGAATGCCCGCAAAGCCATCGAAGGCTACCGGGATTGGGTTGCCGCTGTTCAGGGCGGCGGCATTTTCAAGGTGCCTCCGGCTTCATTGCGTCCAGGATTGTCTTCCGATGCCCTGCCAGAGGAGTTGCTGTCCCGCCACATTCGGCCGGCCGCTGTTTTGCCGAAAGACAAAGTGTTTTTTATCGGTGTTCCGTCCTCCCGGTTTTTCGATGGCAGGGGTGCCAACAAATCCTGGCTTTGCGAAGCGCCCGATCCCTTGACCCTGGTATCCTGGCAGTCCGTTGTTCAGGTCCACCCCGAAACCATGCTGGCCAAAGGATGGAAGCAGGGGGATGTGATTGAACTCCGGTCTGAGTCCGGCACATTGAAAACAGCGGTCTTTGAATGTCCCGGCACCCACCCCAGGGTCATGTCCATGGCCATCGGACAGGGGCATACCGCCTTTGGCCGTTATGCCCGGAATCAGGGCCAGAATCCTTTGACGCTGCTGGATGCCGGCGTCGATCCTACCAGCGGAGGCCCTTCTTACCAGGTTCCTGTTTCGGTTGCCGGAATTGCCGGGCAGCGGCAGGAACTGGCGCATCTGGACGGCAGCCGGATTCAGCATGGCCGGAAGATCGCCCTTACCACAGCGCTCAATACCCTTCAGCAGCCTGTTGTCCATGACGAGAAAGGGCTCGGAATGTGGGAATTCCCGCTAACCCTGCCGCTGCCCGAAGGCTATGAAGCCAAACGGGATATTTATCCTGCGCATATGCATGCGGATTACCGGTGGGGAATGATCGTGGATCTGGATCGCTGCATCGGTTGCGGAGCCTGCACCGTTGCCTGCTATGCGGAGAACAACATCGGCATGGTGGGTGAAAAACAGATTCTTGCCGGCCGTGAAATGGCGTGGTTGCGGATCGAACGCTACCTGGATCCGGAGGACGATCGAAAAATCATCTTTCTACCCATGATGTGCCAGCATTGCGACAATGCGCCCTGCGAGGCGGTCTGTCCGGTCTATGCGCCCCACCACAACAAGGAGGGTCTGAACAACCAGATTTACAACCGCTGCATCGGAACGCGCTTCTGTGGTCAGAATTGTCCCTATAAGGTCCGGCGATTCAACTGGCTGGCCTGGGAAAGGCCGGAGCCGCTCCCCATGCAGCTTAATCCGGATGTGACGGTCCGCACCACCGGCGTCATGGAAAAATGCTCTTTCTGCATTCAGCGGATCAAGGACGGCCACGATGTCGCCAAAAATGAAAAACGGCAGATCCGAGACGGCGAAGTGGTTCCGGCCTGCGTGCAGACCTGTCCCACCCAGGCCCTGGTTTTCGGTAATTTCATGGATTCGAAAAGCCGAGTGCGGCGCCTGATCGACGACCGCCGCGCCTATCAGGTCCTGGGATATCTGAACACCAAGCCCGCTGTGATCTATCTGAAGAAAGTGCTTCAAGACATCTGACATCCTTTGGAGCGAGCCGGGCAAGATGATCGACGTTTTTATGCTATGCACATATCCAATACAGCGGCAATTCTGATTCCATTTTTGAATGTTATTTCCTTGACCCGCTACCTGATCTTCATTAAAGTGAAAACCAGGCGAAGGATGGCCTGACTTTTATGGAGGACAACATGGACAAGGATCATTTGAAACAACTCCTTGCGGGGATCTGTATTTCCAGCCTTGTTTCGGGTGCGGCCCTCATGTCGGGTTGTGGTAAGCAGTCAACGAGTGGTTGAGCCGGATCCAAACCGGGTACAGGTAGTACCCAGAGTGGTTGAGGCGGATCAATGAAGGGTGCAGGTGGCACCCAACCTACCGAAACACCTCAGCCGAGCAGTGGCTGAGGCGGCGCTAAAAAACAGTAAAAAATAGTGCAGGTTGCACTATCAGAAAAACCAATGTTCCATCCGATGTTTTCAAAGTTTCAGAGTATCGGTATTCAAGTTTTTGAGACGCTTTTTTCAAGAGCATCAATAATAGTGGATTAACCGCCATCCTTTGCCTGTCTTGAAATACGCCTATGAATCGGACTGACATCGAAAAGAATCTCTCCGGATATCTTCCCGAACTTGCCCGCCTGGAGCGGCGCATCTTGAAAATCAAAGAACAAGAGATCGCCATTCCGGATCATCTGGATGAGATGATCCTAAACCCTTCCCTGCATCTGCAGGAGCTTTGCTGGAAGAAGCTAACGGACTATTTGAGCACATCGGGTCCGGATGTTCCGGAGCCGGGCAATGAATTCGTTATGATATGGAAGCATCCCGAAGATGGCCAGGTTCGTGCAAGGGCCGCCTCCGCGGAGGATCTTCTGATGCTTAAAATGATCATCGAGAAGATCGATCGCAAGGAGGTGGCGCGGATCGGCGCTTTGCCGCTTGCTGCTGTGGATGCGGCCTTGGAGCGTGCCGTTGAAAAAGGCATCCTCCTTGCTCCCCGTTCCCGCATTCGGCGGGATTTTCCCGTCATTGAGTCATCTGCCTGTAACGGCGGGCAGTATCGGACATCCCCGGCATTTACGCTGCAATGGCACGTCACCCAGGCCTGCGACCTGCATTGCAGGCATTGCTACGACCGCAGCGACCGATCCACGCTCACGCTACCCGAGGCACTGAGGATTCTTGATGATCTGGACGGTTTCTGCCGCGGAAAACACGTAAAGGGACAGGTTTCCTTTACCGGTGGAAACCCGCTGCTGCATCCCGATTTTTCCGCCATATACCGGGCTGCCGCAAATCTTGGCTTTACATTGGCCATTCTCGGCAATCCCGCACCGCGGGAGCGGCTTGAGGATTTGATCTCCATCCGGCCGCCCAGTTTTTTTCAGGTGAGCCTGGAGGGTTTACCCGAATACAACGATTATATTCGGGGAAGAGGTCATTTTGAGAGGGTGATGGATTTTCTGGATCTGCTCCGTGATCTCGATGTCTATTCAATGGTGATGCTCACCTTGACCAATGACAACCTCGGTCAGGTTCTTCCCCTGGGTGAAAGGCTGCGGGGCAGGGCGGACGTATTTTACTTCAATCGTCTGGTACAGGTGGGTGAAGGGGCCTCCCTTGAACTTCCGGCAAAGGAAGACTATATTTCTTTCCTTGAAAATTACCTGGCAGCCTCGAAAGAGAACCCGGTCCTGGGTTTGAAAGATAACCTCATCAATGTCCTGATGCATCACAAAGGCGTTGAACCCTTCGGTGGATGTACGGGTTTTGGGTGCGGCGCAGCTTTCAATTTTCTATCCGTTCTTCCGGACGGTGAGGTTCACGCCTGCAGGAAGTTTCCATCGGCCGTCGGCAGTGTACTAACGCAACGCTTGGCAGAAATATATGATTCGGATATGGCGCGCCGGTATCGGTCCGGATGCGCCGAATGCGGGCCTTGTTCACTGCGTCCGGTATGCGGGGGCTGCCTGGCGTGCGCATACAGCCACGGCCTGAACATTTTTGAACAAAAAGACCCTTTCTGTTTCTTGTGAGCCACCAGGCTTACAGCTATCTCTTGCGCACGATCAGGCTGCCGATGGAGTATCCGGCTCCGAAAGAGCAGATTACGCCGATGTCGCCGCTGGAAAGGTCCTGGTTGTAAAGGTGAAAGGCGATGATCGAACCCGCGGAAGCCGTGTTGGCATACCGATCCAGCACGATGGGCGCCAAATCCATGCCGGCTTCCTTTCCAAACAGTCTGTTCGAGATCAGGGCATTCATGTTGATATTGGCCTGGTGCAACCAGAAGCGCTTGATTTCAGGGACGGTTAATCCCTGACTTTCCAGGTGGCACCGGAGATGTTGTTCCGCCATGGGGCAGACTTCTTTGTAAACCTTGCGGCCGTTTTGATGGAAAAGTTTGTCCGCGCTGAAGGGATCTGCATCACTGGCGCGGCTGAGGTAACCGAAATTGGATCGGACGTTGCTGGAAAACTGCGTCATCGCCTTTGTGCTGAGAATGTCGTAGCCGTGAAGCGCCGTGCAGGTGTCGGACCGCTCCACAATGGCGGCGGTTGCAACATCGCCAAAAATAAAGTGGCTGTCGCGGTTGCAGTAGTCAACCTGGGGGGATGTCAGCTCCGGATTGATCAGCAGTACGCAGTGCGCGGTGCCGGCGGCTACCATCTCATACCCGCGATGCAGGGCAAAGGTGGCTGCCGAGCAGGCCACCAGCATGTCAAAGCCAAAGCCCTTAACCCCCAGTTCATTTTGCACCTCGATCGCAATAGCGGGGTAGGCGCGCTGGGTGTAAGCGCAAGAGACGATTACCGCATCGATATCGGCGGCGTTTTTATTGGCGGCCTTCATGGCCTCCCGTGCGGCATGAAGCGCGATCTCCGCCTGATCGGAAAGCGAATCTTCCGGGCGCTCGGGGATGGCGGGGCGCATCCGTTCAATATCCAGAATACCTTCTTTGATGTAAGCATAACGCTGCTTGATGCCGGAGGCCTTGACAATAAATTCGACCGAAGCTTTTTGCATGGGCTCCAGTTTACCGGCCTGAATTGCCGCGGCATGTTCCATATTGTACTTGTCGGTCCAGGCATTATAAGATGCCACAAGCTCTTCGTTGGTGATGATATGTTCCGGGGTCCAAAGGCCCGTGCCGCTGATGACGACGGTGGCTTGTTTTTCTGATGGCATGGCAGTCCTTATTCTTGTAACAAACGGAATAGATTAAATTTGCGCAACCGGTAAAAAGCTGGATTATAGACGATCAAGTGATAACAATGGGTTCTTATCTAAGTGGGCTGCGATGAAAATGCAAAAAGTCCGAATTGGAATGGATGGGAAAATCTCCGGTTTCGATGCCCCTGCGTTTGAAGCGAACAACCCTTAAATACAATTTAACAGGGTAGGAGATGAAGATCAATGCAGAAAATAACTTTTTGCACAAACTTCAACTTACGATAAAATCCTCAAGAAGGAGAACTGAACGGTGATTGATAAGAAAGGCACGGAGCGAAGGCGGTATGAACGGTATAAATTGAAAGATCGTTTTTTCATAACCTTCAGGCCACATTTTGATCGGGTTGGCTGGCTCATCGATATCAGCAAAGGTGGCGTATCCCTTGAATATTCAGCCATTCAGGATTACTCCACTTTAACTGAGACTGTAAACGTGGATATTTTTAGCGCTCCGAAAAGTTTTAGACTGTCTAACCTTTCCTGTCAGGTGGCCTATGATTCCCGGGCGGATAGAGGAAAAAGTTTTTTCGAAACCATTGAAACCCGGCGATGCGGGCTGGTTTTTGGAGATCTGTCGCAGGACCAGACAGCCCAGCTTGATGTTGCAATGAAACAGTGCTCGGTCGTCGCGTAACCGAGAATATTGGGTTACATCTTTGTAGGGTTCGCACGCCCGATGAGGGGATGTTGCTTGATTTCTTTATATTCAACATCCCAAATGCGATGAAAGTTCAAATGTTCTGACTCCAGATCAAACTCATCTGGCAGCGGGAAAAGGTGTCACGAGGATTTATGGCTGTTTGGGCGAATGCCGTATTTTTTCATGATCTGCTGGAAAGACTGGCGCTCGAGCCCGCACTTCAGGGCAGCGTGGGTAACGTTTCCATCCGCCTGCTCCAGAACATGGTGAAGATAGGCAACGGTAAACTGCTCCAGAACCTGATGCTTGGCCCGGTGATAGGGAAGTGAAAACAACTGGTTTTCGTGAAAGCAGGGCGGCGGATCTGAATGATGCCATCCGGCATCCTCCGGTTGAATCGTCTCTCCCGAAGACAATACCACGGCGCGCTGGATCAGATTGGCCAGTTCCCGGACATTTCCCTCCCAACTGTGTTCCACCAGGCGGCGCATGAATTCGGGGGAAGCCGCTTTGGGGGGTTTGTTGAACTCAGCGGCAAAGCGGTCGAGAAAATGCTGGGTCAGAAAGGGGATGTCTTCCCGCCGTTCGCGAAGCGGCGGCATATGCAGGTTGACAACATTCAGGCGGTAATAGAGATCTTCCCGGAACTCCCGGGCCGCAAGCCTGGCTTTGAGATCCTGATTGGTGGATGCAATCAGCCGGACATTAACCCGAACGGTTTTGGTCTGGCCCAGGGGCTTGATGTGCTTATCTTCCAGAACCTGAAGAAGCTTGGTTTGGACCGAAAGCGGAATATCGCCGATTTCATCCAGGCAGATGGTTCCCCCTTCAGCTTCTTCAAAAAGGCCTTTCTTGTCCTGAGTGGCGTGGGTAAAAGCGCCTTTTTTGTAACCGAAGAGCTCGCTTTCCAGAATGCTTTCCGGTACCGTCGGACAGTTGACATGAATATAGGGAAAAGAAGTTCTTGCACTCAGCGCGTGAACGGCCCGGGCGGCAAGGTTCTTGCCGGTGCCGGACTCGCCGGTGAGCAGAACCGTGACATCGGTTCTGCTCACCATTTGAATGGTATCATAGAGTTTCTGCATGGGGGGGCTTGAGCCGACGAAATTCTGGAACGTTTCCTCTTTCCGGATCCGTTGCTGAAGCTGCTGATTTTCTCGAAGCAAAAGGCTGCGTTCTATGCCTTTTTGCAGCAAACGCACCAGATCATTCTGTTCAAAAGGCTTGGTAATAAAATCATAAGCCCCTTTTTTAATGGACTCTACAGCAACTTCGATAGCCCCGTAGGCGGTCATCATGATGATGGTCAGTCCCGGATCCAAAAGGCGCAACTGCTCAAGCAGTTGGATTCCGTCCATTCCGGGCATTCGAATATCCACCAGTGCCAGATCAAAGCTGCGCTGTCGAAAAGCCTCCAGGGCAGCGGTGGCATTCGAAACGGTTTCAACCTCGCAGTCGATGTCCGCGCGAACCGCCCGGCTCAGCAGCCGAAGCATATCCAATTCATCGTCAACAATTAAAAGCCTGGGTTTCATCATAGCCCTATATGTAGGATAAAACGATGGTGGTGTCAAAAGAAATGCCCGTGTCGGTATGCTCATGCTCAGCAATTCTCGCTGAAGGTTCAAATTAATGGGATGGAGCAAAGAAGTCAAACAAAGTGAAAATAAATTGAGGCAGGTTAATACTACTCAGACATATTACGGCTATTTAACATCTCAAATTCATAACCAGCAATTTGGCTATCTGGTGCCTGATATCTGGAAGCGAAGGCATGCACCTGATACGTTGTTTTCTCCGCCGGCGCTCTGATGAACGTATAGAATAACAATGCCGCCGCGATCTCAATATTGGCGGCATATTCAGAAGAAATACTCTCTCCCCAGTGTCGATTTCTCCTGAAGCCACTGTCTCCAGGCTGTCAGATTTATCTGTTTTTTTTCCTGCAGACGCAGGAGCGTCAGATATCCATATGCCAGAAACACCAGGAGGACATGACGATGCCATCCTGTCCATGAGCGGCCCTCATGGTGATCTATGCCGAGTTCTTCTTTGAGCTGTTGGTAGCCATGCTCTATCCAGTACCTTTCATGGTAGAGACGCGCAAGGTCAATTGTCGGTATGTATTGCGGCATATTGCTGAAAAAGTAGCGCAGTTCATGCTCGCCGTCTGTCAATTGGCGGCGCTCAATCAGCAGCCAAACCTGTTCGTGCAGATTCCCCTGACGCCAGCCATGAGCCGGCCATACCCTGAGAGACACGGCCACCACCAGCAACGGCTTGTCACGGGAATCGCGCCTTAACTCCAAACGTTGCCACGCATCATCGGCAATACTTTCACCCAGCGCCGAGAGTTTGACCGGTTTCGGGTTTGTAGCAACGATGTTGGGACGGGTGCGAGGACGCCCCCGTTTCTGCTCTTTGACAGGCACAATCTCAAGAACTGGGGCTTCCAGGAAAACTTGAGTGTTGGAGTAGACGCCCAGGATGTAGTTCTCGCTGTTTGAGTCGAGCTCTTGACGGAACTCAGGTATGTTGCCATACCAACCATCGGAAAGAACTGCCCTATGAGGTACACGATCTTTTCGTGCCAGATCAACAAAATCAAGGGCAATGCGCCACTTCGGCCTGTAACGGGCAGATTCCGGCATCCTTGTCTTTTTACGCCTTGCGTTGCAATCATCATTGTCGGCCTGGTCCCATGACTCCGGAATGAAAAGCTCCATCGTGTACGGCCATGCGACATCGCAACCGACATATGTCATGCTTACACCAATCTGGCAGTTGTCAGTCTTTTCGGAAGCGCCGCAGTACTGACGAGCAACGCAAGCACTATCACGCCCCTTCTTTGGAAACCCGGTGTCGTCAAGAACCAGAATGCCCAAAGGGTCGGCTGTGGCGGACAGCATGGTGCGCCGGTATTGGGCAGCAACACCCTGCTCATTCCACTTGACATCACTGAGCAAACGCTGCATGCTTCGCTCAGATGCGTTCACCTTCTCCGACATGGGCTCAACTGACTTGCGCTCTCCATCCATGAGAAGTCCGGTGACGTAGTTTTCAGCCAGTTCACGGCTTTCAGACCGATTAAAGTAGCAAAAAAACGGCTTCATGTACTCATCAATGCCAGGACATATAATTTCTGTTGTCATGTGAATGAGATTATCACATGTGCGCCTTTAAAGCAAGCTATAATATGTCGGAGTAGTATTAATCGTAGTGGCGCAGTACTATGCCACTAAATGGGAGTGCACCCTATCAGCCCTGAATCCAGGTCCAGGGTTTTCAGGAGAGCTTTGGTTTGAAATAGTGGCTTCACCAATTTCATAAAGTTTCATGGATGCCACAGGGCCTTGACCAGGGCTTCAATAAGGAGTTGCAATGTTGGTGAGGTTCTTTGCGCAACGAAAAGGATTTCTTCAAGTGTTGCCGGCACCGGATTCTCCGGATCATGAACATTGGTAAGGGTTGAAAGTCCGATGACTTCCATGCCCGCCTGTACTGCGGCGATGACTTCCATGATGGTTGAAAACCCGACTGCCGAGGCCCCGATGGTTTGTAAAAAACGTATCTCCGCGGGAGTCTCCAGGGAAGGGCCCAACAGACCCGCATAAACACCGGTTTGAAGGGGGATGTTTAATTGATTTCCAATGGTTAAGGCCAGTTTTATTAGATCCGGATGATATGCATGGGCCATGTCGGGAAAACGGTTCCCCCATTCCGGTTCGTGGGGGCCGACCAGCGGGTTCCGGCCGGTCAGGTTAATATGATCCTGAATGATCATGATATCCCCGGATGAAAACCGGGAATTCAATCCGCCAGCGGCATTGGAAACGATAAATCGCTTTATGCCCAGCTCCTGCATAACCCGTATCGGAAAGGTAACCTCTTGAGGAGAATACCCTTCATAAAGATGAAATCTGCCTTTAAACACCGCGACTTCCCTGCCGTTTAGATCGCCGATCAGAAGCTGCCCCGGATGCCCTTCCACGGTTGAAACCGGAAAATGCGGAATATCCCGATAATCAAATTGAGCGTGTATCAAAACACCGTCCGCGCATTCACCCAGTCCCGTACCGGTCAGGATGGCGATTTCGGGAATCCGAAGAAGGCGTGACCGGATGTGGCCGGCTGCGGCTATTGCTTTTGCCCTGAGAGCATTCATGGCAGTTCCTTGTTATAAAAAAAATACATGTTCCTGAAAGACTTTCGTCTTTCAATATATCTCATGGAAGCTTTGACAGTCAAGAATTGGTGGACGATTGTATTGACATTTTATTGCAATTATGAAAAGTTACATTGTTCAAATAAGTTACACCCAAGTTAAAACCGATCAGTCGGGTTCATGGGCCGGTTATGGTCATCGGACAGGATGTCCATGGGGATATCAGCGCCTATTGTTGAAAAACGGTGTCCGGCAAAACGATGCGTGGCCCTTCTCAAGTTTACGGTGAATTTGGATGTCTGTACCCAATGCGGGCTGTGTTCCAGAGCCTGTCCGGTTGAGGCGGCGATCGCCTGGAAAAAGAAAGAAGTCGCCTGGATTGACAAGGATAAATGTATCAAGTGCATGACGTGTTTTGAAAAATGTAAATTCAATGCCATATTTTAACCCAATGATGAACTGGTATTTTCCATGAAATTATCCGAGATTAAAGATACGTTGGATGCGGAAGTCCTGTCTGGCCATGACCGGATGGACATCAATATCGTTGGGGGCGGCGGAGCTGACCTGATGGAGGATGTATTGTCGGCTGTAGCCAAGGGCGCGGTCCTATTGACGGGGCTGACGACAGAACAGGTATTAAGGACAGCCATGATCGCCGGAGTTGCGGCTATCATCATCGTCCGGGGAAAAAAACCGGATCCCAAAATGATCGAAGCGGCGGTCTCATCCGGCATTCCGATTCTACGAACCAAGTATTCATTGTTTGTGGCCTGCGGACGATTGTACATGGATGGACTGAGAGGGCTGGACGGGTCATGGTGATGAAAACCATCTGAAATCCTATTTTGTATTGATTACTTTGGAATATCTCAATAGAGAATCCATCTTGATGGTCACACCCAGTCCGGGCGAATCCAGGTCGGCGGTTTTGCCTTCGGAACCGAATTGAAGGGTTTCCTCAATCACATCTTCCTGCAGCAGCATTTTTCCGAAGGCTCCCTCAAAGTAACGAAGGTCCGGGCAGCTCTGGGCAAAGTGGCGCCCCGCTGCAGCGAGGATGCCCGTTTCCCCGACATGACACCCCATCATGATTTGAAAATGATATTTGCGGGCCAGCAGGGCCAGTTCCCGGGTCTGGATGTATCCGCCACACTTGGACAGTCGCAGATTCAAGATGAACCATTCCGGCTGAAGGCCGGCGCCCAGGAGCGACTCCATGTCCTGTCGGGTCCGGAACGATTCATCGAGAATGACCGGGATCTGGAGAGCCTCTATGAGGCTGCGCAGATTGCGGGGCGTGGTGCGCTTCAGCGGCTCTTCAATGGCTGAAAGACGGTATTTGAGCAGCGGATTGAGGTGATTCAGTGCTTCGGACAGCGACCAGGCATTGTTCGCGTCGGCCCGGATATCAACGTGCTCCCCAAGCACCGAGCGCGCTGTTTTCAGGTAGATTAAATCATCCGGGGATCCGATTTTCAGCTTCAGATGCGGGATTTTCAGGTTGGCGATGAGCTGCAGATACTTTTCAAACGCGGGGAGCGGAAGAAAAGGCAAGATCGCGGAATAGGCCACGGGCTGCAATTCATGCCGCGGCTGGATCAGCCGACTGAGCGGTAAACCCAGATACTTGCCCAGGGCGTCGAGCAGCGCCATCTCCAGCGCGCAAACGGCGGAGGGACAGCGGCTTGCATCGGTAGAGGACAGGATTTCTTTACGGATGGCAAGAAAATCAGCCATGCCGGCTATCCGGCGTCCAGGCAGTCGCGGCGTCTGGGCAAGTAGAAACGCTGCGCAGGAACGGTAGGTTTCCCCCGTGACGTATTCCCGTGGCGTGCCTTCCCCATAGCCGGACAGCCCGTTGTCAAAAAAAAACTGTACAATGACGGCGCTGGTCTTCTCCCGTTTTCTGGAGGCATGAGAAAAACTCAACTGAAACGGGATGTTGACCCGGAATATCTGGATGGAGCTAATGTTCATGGGGCATGCCGTATAGGTGCTGATGAAAATTTTTCCATTGATACCATTCTTCCGGATAGTCGTAAATATATTTTTCAAGAATGGACACGCACTGTTGCGAAATGGAATCCCGAGGAATTGTCTTGATCCGATGAATGTTCAGTGTATACGTGTAGTTCGGGTGCCGTACCATCAGCCCCAGAACTACCGGTGCAGCAGTACGGGAATGCAAAATGTCGAGGGTCCTGTCCATCTGTATTTCATTGCCCATAAAGCGGATGGTTTTGGATCTGGATGGCTTCCATTTCTTGAACTCGTCGCACTGGGTGAAGAGGATGCGGTTTTCTTTCAGGACCTGGATCAGTTGACCCAATACATGGTCGCTCTCGGCATCAATGATTCGGGTGTGAAAGAACGCTCCGCGCTTCTGTGTGAAGATTTTCAGCTTCCGGGTTTTGAACCTGATCAGCAAAGCCAGTGGAAAATCGCGAAAGGCCAGTGTCTCGGGGATCAGTTCGACTCCGCCAAAATGTGCGGTAACCAGGATGAGTCCTTTGTTTAGTTTCAGCGCCGAGCTGATAAGGTGTTCATTCTTGATTGCGACATGTTTGTGGATGAAGTGATCGATGTTTGGAATGTCATGATAGGCGGCGACAAGCTTTTCATGGTAATGATCGGTAATGCCGGTGATGATTTTGGTAGCGCTGTCGCGGGTGAGCGAAATATTCTGTTTTTTCAGGATCTGGATGGCCGTATTCTGAATGACCTGTTTGTGTTGGCGGTGCATCGAAAAAAACAGAAGTCCCATGAACCGGCACCAGAGTCTGGATACCTGTATGGGCAGGCACCGGACGAACAGCACATTCAGCGGGCTCTGCATATAAACGCTGATGCTGGGCTCTCTTTTATTGGGGATGGTGATCACTCCGGGCATCTGTTTTTTATTTAACCTGTATTTTAAGATTGTGGATGGGCTTGTTGGGCGAATAAGCGTACCACTTTAACCTTCGGTCAACTTGGCATTCACGATTCGCTGGAGCAATTCTGCAAACTGCTTCCCGGAGACGTTCTTGTTGGGATCGTTTTCGCTGTTGACTTGGTGAACAATTATCAAGTCACGCACGGGGTTCACGATTATGACCTGTCCCTTGTATCCATTCGCCGAATACGACTTGTGACGTAAATTCACCCACCACATGTAGCCGTAGCCGCGTTCCGGGATGTCCGTATCCGAGTACGATGTGGTGCTCTCGGTGACCCATTTCTCCGACACAATCTGGCGGTCTTTCCATCTTCCGTTGCGCGACATCAACAAACCGATGCGCGCGAGATCTCGAGCCGATAAACGCATGATGTAGGCGGGATGCTCCGATATGCTCTCATACTGAAAGCGCGTATCGGAGCTGTAGGTGAAGTCTTCGAATTGCAAAGGCTTGGCCAGATCGTCCCGCAAGGATTCGAATACCGTCTTTCCTGTGAATTTCTGGAATATTGTTCCCAGCGCGTTGAAGTCCCAGTTATTATAATACCAGTGTTCGCCCGGTTTAAAGCTCCCTCTCGCCGGACGGGCGACTGCCGCCTCGGGCGCCTCATAAGCGGCAGGATGATAGATTCCGGAACGTGCCTGCATCAACTGCTGAACGGTAGCTTGCCTTTCGGTGGCCGATAGTTTCTCTTTGTCGTTAATATCCAAATCTGCCAGCGTTTTATTGAGAACGACAACGCCGCGATCGGAATAAATGCCCATCAGCACGCTCAGGATGCTCTTACGCATCGAATGGATATTGGTTGCGCGTGTGGTAGCACCATACTCATGCACGATTACGCCATGATTCACAATAAGATAGGCGTCTGTCTGTAATGTGCGCGCAAAGTCATCGGCGATTCTCAGTTTTTCACTTGACCATCCAGCGGTATCCGGAGAAACGACCTTATCCCACTTTTCTCCGGGAAACGTCTCGCCCGCCCAAATATAGGTTGAGAGCCCCAGTATGATTAAGCTCAGACAAGTGTGGAGCATGAAGGAAAACATTTTATTCATATTATTTCGATCCGATGGGTACTCTGTAGCCTTGTAATCTATTGCACACCATCCGCTGCCCTTGTCAACCAGTGTTTTAACCAGCGGCGCAGCCTTTTACATCAGCGGATTATTTTCCTTGGGACTTCTGTGCCCCCTCAGTGGATTGGCTGCTCTTCAGATCGGACTTGTATTTATCGGCCTGCTGTTGCAGGCGGTCAAACAGTAGCCCCGGTGTCAGACCGAAAACCGCCGCCACAAAAAGGCCGATCAGATTTTTATTGAAATCGAAAATATCTTCCAGCTTTGGTCGTGGTAGCGGTGCATTTTTATTAGGGGTAAGCGTTGTATTGCCGTCGCCATCCTGCGTCTTTGCCTTGGGAGCTGCCTTTTCCTCAATTACGACCGCCTGCTTCGGTGCTTGAGCGGTATCCTTATTGGGAGAAGCCTTATCCACAGCGCTGGTTTTCTGTGTCGATGTTTTGGATGCGGTCTTTTCATCAGTGCCGGGGCTGGGGGTACTCATTGTCTGCGGCGTGTCCGAGAGGGATGGTGCAAATTGCGGCGTTGCGAAGGGCAAGTACGCAACAAACATTAAACCGCCGATTGCGCCCAAGCCGCTAAATAGCGGGACGGTAATCAGGCGGGCCGCCGACAGTCCGTAGTCCGCGAATGCCGACTCGGCCTGGGATGCGCTGCGAAGCCGATTGCCCAACCCTGCTGTCGCTCCCACCAGAAAGAAGACCGTTGCGGCATTAATCGTTGGTCCCCTGGCGCCGGACATGATAGCGATCGCAAGCAGCGCGAAGAGGATCATCCCCGTGAGCATGGTCGTTGCCAGGAGACGGTTTCGTGCCAGGATCAGCCCACCCCAACGTACATTGCGATATTCATTGATGGAGTTTCTTACGTGACGCAGTACAGCGCGCGCCAGCCGCTCAGGTTCGGTATCCCCGATGGGCTCGGCAACTGCTGCTCCGGAAGGCTTGATGAGCAGAGTGAAATCCCTTTCAATCAGACTTATGCCCGAGTTGACGGTAACCTCTGCTTTAAACTTGAATGTACCGGCGCTATCCGGTTTGCCGTGCAACACACCCTCCTTGCTCAGCGTCATACCGTCCGGGATCGTGCCCCCAATGATTGTCCATTCGTAAGGCGGCTTTCCACCGATGGCGAACAACCTCTCGGTGTATTCATCGTCAACCGTACCCCACGGCAACGGAGAGGTGGTGTTGATTGCCAGCGGTGCTGTTTGAGTTTGTGGGCTGATCAGCAGATCAAAATATTTCCCGACCGCAACACCCGCACTGTCTGTGACCTGAATGGTAAAATTGCCGTGCCCATCGCTTGTTGGCGTGCCGCGCAGGACGCCTGTGGCGCTAAGGACCAATCCATCCGGAATCGCCCCCCCGATGACTGCCCATTTGTAAGGCGGTACGCCGCCGGTCGCCAATAGGTGCGCGCAGTAATCTACCGCGACCATGCCTCCAGGCAAGGCGGTGGTGCCGACTGCCGGCGCCGGGGGCGCTGTAACCGCGGCGGTTGACATCAGGTATTTTTGGGCACATGGGTCAATGGAGACCACGGCTTTTCGTAACTTGGCAAGCAGGTCATCACGGTTGCTGATGCCTGACCCCTCGAGACGGGACTCGTCGTAATATGCGCCCTTCAGGACTTTCTCCTTCGGCGCGACTTCGATCAAGGCTTCTTCGGCGCGGTACAGCCGTCCCCATACTTTGCTGTATTCCGATGCCAGCAACCAGGAAAGTCCTTTCATGGCAAGGTCTTTTCTGATTTCTTCACTTTCCCTCTTGGCCTCGTGGTAAGCGATGTTCTTGCAGGGGTTAACCGGAAGCTGCTTTGCCCGATTAAAGCTTTTAAGGTTGACTTCCAGTTCATCCAAACGGGGGAGGAACTCGCTATAGCTGCTGGGGATGGCATGCTTGGCGTCGGCGATACTGTGACAAAACGGGCTCAACATCAGGCATGCAAGGATTGCGCTCAGCGTCCCCCACACGGGGGCAAAGGAATAGTTGGCAGGTGACCCAAAAAGCAGCATATGGAAAAAGCTGGTATGCGATTCAGGAAGCAGCATAAAAATCACCGTGAAAAACGTCGCCGCACCGGGCAAAAAGATCAACGTGGCGATTAGTGCCGCGCCATAGCCGCATGGCTGCTTTGTCGGCAATGGTGTCATGGAGTCAGCCACTGCCTTCAAGGCATCGAGAATGCAATTTAACTTGGAATATCGCTCTCGTTGTCCTGATTCACCCAAGCTGCCCCATCTTTTTGCATCCAGTTTTCCTTCTGGAGTGAGTGGCATTTCCTTGAGTACATCCTCTATATTAATGTCCTCAAGCTTGATTCGCACTTCCTCGTCTGCCGACTCAACAGTCTTTTTGAGCGCCTCGATTTGTTTCAAAAGGGTTTGAATATTGTTTGCGTCCATGTTAGACATAAGCAACCTCCGTCCTCATTGATGGTTAGGGAGACAGAATATTCAAACATACCGTCTATTGACAGATTGTAATATCATAGAAAGGTAGTCGCTCGCTACGATGAAGATGTTGTTCCATTTCCGCTCGTTCTTTTCCACAAACCTTGATACCCTTCTCATAGGCCACTTTCAGCAGATGCACTGTGGCACGAATTCCTTTCCAAACGAAATTGCCGGCTCGATTCAGCACGGTGTTCTCATTATCCAATAAGTATCCATTCCAAGACTTTTCAAGGCCTGCCCAATAGCGCTCAATCCCGTTATATTTGCTATGATAGGGCGGATAGTAGATAATGCGGACTTCAAGTCCGGTAATGCCTACGAATTCCACCATCCTTTGCAAAAATTGGGTACGGCGGCCACTACATTCCGGCCCGTTGTCCAAATTGAGGACCAGACGCTTCATATCAGAAAGATCCTGTTTTCTTTCATTCCACCAAAGTAGAAGCCCATCCACCATAAAATCGCTGGTCTTGTAACTGCTGGTGAAAAAAAGAAACGCCTTGCCGCTCACTGATTCCAGAATACCACCAGGGATTAGCTTCTCTTTGGGTTGCATATCATGGTCCAATGCCTTTACCGGCTCAATACCACGCGAACGTCCGTACCTGGAGTATTCGCCGACATTAACGGTCGCTTTTGTATCCATGCTGATTCTCAAAGTCTTCGGATCTGCATCCGCCAGAGCGTTTACTTGCCAGACGTTTTCGAGAATTGCGTCTGTGTCCGGAGTTTTTTTGAACCCTCGTCTTGGCCACAGTACGCAATCGATAATTAGTGCCTGAACGAAAACCCCATATTTGTGAGATAAGCCATCCCGCAGCTGTGGCCTTATCAGAAAAATGGGGTAAAATCACAGAGTATGAATTATATTCATACTATAAATACAAAAACGAGCTATTTTCGGATACAACTCTCCTGTCCTGTTCGAAAAACCAAATATTTAGCCGGGCAATTAGATTGCCTGGCTAAACCCAGATAGACACTCGTGCAGGCGCCATCTCTCTATAGTTACCCCCGAAAACTGGACAGTCTGCTAAGCTATAAAGTATAGAAGCAAGACAACCCAAAAACGGAGGGAAATGATAATAAAATGCAACGCAAAAAGTATCCAGCCGATTTCAAAGCCAAGGTCGCTTTGGAAGCCATAAGAGAAACACGAACAACGGCTGAACTATGTTCACAATTCGGTGTTCACGTTACCATGCTTGGCCGGTGGAGGCAACAGGCTATAGAGCATATAAGAACCGGATTTTCAGATAGAACTGAAAAACAGGATAAAAATAACGAGCAGGTAATGGCGTCCTTATATCAGCAGATTGGCCAGTTAAAGGTTGAACTTGACTGGCTTAAAAAAAAATCTGCCATACTTAAATAACGAAAAACAAGGGTTAATCGAACCACAGAACCTTACTGCGATTTATACAAAGACCGACATGCTCCCCATTTCATTATTTGTCGGAAACCGTTCCGCGCGTGACCGAGCCCGAATAAAGCTGTGTGCCTTCATAAACCGACAGTTCGAATTTGCCTTCGAGTGCTCCGCGTCCCGGCTGTTGGTCCACTCTGATCGCATCGGAAGAGGCGCTCGCGGGCACGACAACGTTCGCGGCTTTTTTTACAACGATCTTCAACACGCCGATCGGATCGCTCGCGGGAATATCAAGTGCGCCCGCCGCCAACTTTACAGTCAGCACCGCATCCGTTTTGTTGATGAACACGAGCTGGAGATGGCGGCCGTTCGAATCTTTTTCAACTGACACCTCTATGCCGACGCGGCCCGCCTTATAACCATCGATCAGGGAGATGACCGCCGGTGCGATTGGAACCGCGTGTGTGGCGGGTGTCGCAACTTTGATGGTGTCGAGTTGAACGTGCCCCGTCTCTTGCAACTTGATCTCGAACGATGATGAGACCGATCTATCGGCATTAAACGTCTTCGCCGCTTGGCGGACGATTCCGAATGGCACCGTCGCATCGAGCCACAACCGGCCCGTCTCCTTGCTCGGCACGGGGCCGGCTATGACGACCGAATACGCGTAGCGATCGCACGTATGGCCATCCACCAGCAATTCCCGGATAACCTATAAATATTAGTGTCTTAGTAGATTGGATGTAAAATTTCCTGAAAGGATTTTATTTTGAGACAAAAATGTACATCATGAGGATGCTTACCTGTTACTCAGAGACTCATTCTGAAGAGTTAACACTCATTATTTTGTTCCAAGGGCAAACCTCTCCCTTCGCCTGTCTGAAAAAACGAGACCCCTGTGAATACCTGTCTGTTCTTCTTGAGCTAAAAAAGCTTTTTTTCAGATCAAGAAGAATTCAAACAGATGACAGGTAACTGCTTTTCATAGCCATGCAGCAGGGCCAGATAGAGCATTTCCATGGATTCCAGCTTAAAATTTGGAACATACCCCTCATCTGTTCCCACAAGGCTCGTTTGCTCCCAAGTTTTTTCCAAACGGACTGAAAAAGGGTGCAACTCAACTGCTGAGTCTGATCCACGAGGAAAGCCAGCATCATGAGCAGGATAAAGTTGGTGCTCAGGTTCTTGACGCCCAGTCCGTAGTTGTGCTCGAAATGATAGCCCTGATTTTTCAGGGTGTTGAAGGTCTCATTTTTCACCTTCCATCGAGCCCTTCCTCCTCGCATGATCTGATAGGCATTCTCCAGATGCTGGAATGGTTTCCGGCATAGCCTCGGAAAGGATCCCCATTCCTTTTTTAAAGTGATTTACAATTTCTCTGGCTTTTGTCATCTCGTTCTCCTCAGAGTTAACCTTTTTCTATTGTTGAAATAATTGGCTGCAAGGGTTGCAGTCTGATCTTTGTAGATAATGAGGAACGAGAATGAGAAGGCGGCGTTCGCCTCTCATCCAAATCTTTTGCGTAACATCTCAGCCGCTGCAACGATGCTGCAGAGTTTTTTGAAAGCAACCTCCTCGACGTTGACGGAGCGGCTGGCAAAACAGCCGAAACCGCAGTCGGTATTGAGAAAAAGCTGTTCCGGCCTGTAAAAATCAAGCGCTCTTGTGGCCTTGTGCACGATTTCATCCGGCGTCTCAACCCGATCCGTCCTTGGATTGACCACCCCCAGTCCCAGTTCCCGGTCCGATAGAACCGATCCCACCACTTCAATATCACCGGCCCTTGGGGTGGCGTATTCCAGGACAAACTGGTCGATCTTCATGGGCTTCAGGGCGGGGATGAGTTTGGCGTAATCCCCTTGCAGGAGCACTTCCTCCTGTTTGCTCCAATTGCCCCGGCAGATATGAATCCCTGTCCGGACACCCTCGATGCCGGCGGTGATCCGGTTGATCAGTTCCGCCGCGAATTCCAGTTCCTTTCCCGCGTCACGGCGGGTTGCCAGGGTGGCTCACATGAAAGTTCGCCGCTGGCAGTTCTCCGACATGACGATTTCCGTGAGAACCGGTTCGTCGAACTGGACAAAATCGCAACCGGCGTCACGCAGATCGATCAGCTCTTCCCGCAGGATTTTGACGATATCATCCGCCAGTTTCTTGTGATTGCGATAGACCTTGCCCGTTAGCGCCCCGACCCACATGGAACGGGTAAGCAGATATGGGCCGGGCAGGGTTATTTTGACCGGTTTGTTTGATAGGGTACGGAGAAATTTGAGGTCGTTGACCGCGAGGGGTTCCCGGCGCGAAAGCTTGCCGATGCAGGTGGGATTTTTCACGGCCGAGGCCGGCATGTCCATGGTTCGCAGCATTTCTTCAAATTCAGCCTTGTCTTCGACATAGTCGAGCATATCGGCCAGCGACATGAGCCGGGTACCGTCAACCTTGTCCGTGATAAAGGCGTAGAAGCTCTCCCTGCGGTGTTCGCCGTCGACGATGATATCGAGACCGGCCTTTTCCTGCAGGTGCACGGTTCTGCGAATCTCGTCATCGGCGATATTGTCAAAATCCCTGCGGGAGATGGCCTTCTTCTGAAAACCGCGCAGGGCTTTGAGCATTTCCATGGAACGGGGCCAGGAGCCGACCTGGGTGGTTGTAAACGTTTTTGTGTTTGCCATGATTGCAATGGAGTCAGACGATTGAAAGTCTGATATCCATGTCCATTCCTTTTTTAAGTGTGGCAACAAGGGGCGAGCGGCTGACCGTGCCTGCCCAGATGGTTTTAACCGTATCCTCATCCTCGAAGGTTGAAACGAAACATTTCACCGCGATTGTCTCGAAGGAGGGGTCGCCTTCTTCCACGCCCAGATGGGCCAGGATATTGTGGAGACGGGCACTGATGGAGATCTCGATGTCATCAACATCCAGGCCTGCACGGGCGCAGTCACTGGCGAAACCGGTGACCAGCGACCCGGCGACCGCGCCGAGCAGATATTCAACCGCACTCGGGTAGCTGTCTTTTTCCTCAAAACTGGCGGGCTGGCCGATGTCAAACGAGAAATTTCTGGCATAAACCTTGGCGTGCTGATGCCCGGCCGATCGAACTCTGGCCCGCCACTCAAAAGACTTTGCCTCCTGCTTGTCCCGGGCAAGGGCCTGGGTCTCTGCTTCAGCCTCCCGGGTTGCCCGGCGTCTGACAAAATAGCGAACAAAACCCTCTGCCGGCCGGGAGCCCAGGTATTCATGACCCACCATCCGGCACCAGGGGGGTAGATCATCGGCAACCGTGGGCTCTCTGCTGCGCATTTCAAGAATCCCATCCACCGGGGTCTTCAGCATGTTTTCACGGATCAGCAGGATGAGGCCGGAGCCGCAATCCAGGTCACCGCCATCAAATATGGTGTCGGGCTTTATGGTAGTGGTGTCGGGAATCATAAAATGGCCTGTCACAATTGAAGCTCTCACGAAAAGTCAATCGTCGGTCGGCTTTGTAAAGAGGCCGCAGACAAGACGCGCAAATCCTGAGAAGTGAGGCGTACTTTTGGGTACGCCGCAACGATGAAGGATAAAGCGCAACGCAGTATCCGGTCTTTTTACGAAGTCGTCATCAGTAGGCAACGCAGGGTGAACCGTTGCTCAGCCACTCCACGAGACTGGCGCCACCGGCGGGCGTGGCCCCTTCGATCAACATGTCTTCGGTGATGCCGCGTTTTTTCATGCAGGGAGTGCATACATAGATTTTCCCCCCGGCCTTGACGAATTTTTCAATGAGTTCCTTGAGCGAGGCAAAAGGCGCGCCTTCATTGATCTTGACCATTTCTTCCTTGTGGGCGCAGTAGACGCCGTCGGAACTGAGGAAAACCATGGTTTCTTTTTCGCTGCCCTGGGCGGCATTGGCGACGACGAAGCCGAGTGTTGCCTTGTCGCCGTCGGTTTTACAGTGAGTGATTGTCACGCAGAAAGTGTTTGCCATGAAAAGAGTACCTCCGAATTGGGTTATTTGAGGGTGATAAGGTAATAGGGATGCTTTTGGTCCACGAGTGTGTTGCATGTCATGCGACACCAGGCCGGCAGTTCCATGGGTGCTCCCGGATCCCCGGAAATTACCAGGATACGGTAACCTGAAGGCTGGGTTCGGAGGTAAAGGTGCAGGTTGATGATCACCCTGCCGCAGGTCTCCTCGCCGCCATCAAATTCGTCGTCAAACTGCCAGTCGGGAATTTCTTGGTGCATTGCTGTTTGGATCCGTTGCGATAATAAATACGGTTTTATGACAAAATCATTAAGATTTCTGTCACATTGATACGAATATGTCAAATTCATTATAGTTATAATATGCCTTCAATTATCATTGATAGTTATAGCGTTGAATATCGGATTGACAAGCCTGGCAATAGCCATCCGGTGGCCTGTTGATCAGCATTCCTGGTGCTCAGGCAGATGCGATTTTGGCCAGGCTGAAGACTAACTGCATCTCCCAGGCCGCGATCATTATCTCTTTTTCCATTGGATGAGTTCCGAACACAATTCCTGCTGTTTCTATTCCATTAAAAAAATTGACAAATGCTCCTAAAGTATCATACAGGAACACTTATCAAATATCACGCACCTACTTGAAGCGGACTACGATATTCGCATCATCCAGAAAATGCTCGGCCATAAAGACATGAAAACGACCATGATCTACACTCATTTCCTCAACCGCAGCCAGCTGGAGTTCATAGTCCGGTGGACAGGCTTTGGACCGATTGAAGCGGCTTGATAGGCCTATCCCTGAAAGGTTAGTGTTATGCCCGTGATCAGTAGATTTCTTGGAATCGTGATTGCCGCGTTCTGGGATGACCAACCCCACCCCATTTTCATACCAAATACGGGCGAGTGAGTATGAGATAACTGTGAACATCTTGACAGGTGTCGTTGAGGGCACATTCCCCAGAAGGGCATTGCGCCATGTGATTGATTGGTACGAGTTGCATAATGACGAACTCTTGGAAGACTGGGAGCTTTGTCGCAAGTCAGAAATGCCGAAACCTATTCAACCCTTGAGCCTCAATTTAAGGCATGGGGTTACCTTGCCTAACATTATTTCCCTCTTTGGACTTCCTGACCCTTGAAGAAAGGCAACAAAGCATACGGTAAAGAGCAGGAGGGCTGAAAAACATTGTTGATGCCTATGAGAAAGACATAATGGTACTTTCCAAGCCGTCAAAAAAGGAAATTGAAGCGATTAAGGCTACGGCGAGAAAGACGTTTGTAAAAGATAAACGGATTACCATCGTTTGCCCAAATGATGTCGACTCTTGCTGAAAGGGGTTTCGATCGTTGAAGGAAAAACAGAATCTGATGCTCATCGGGATGCCCGGGGCCGGCAAAAGCACCATTGGTGTGTTGTTGGCCAAACGACGGGGGACAGCGTTTCTGGACACGGATATCTTGATACAAACCGGTGAAGGGTGCTATCTTCAGGATCTCATTTCCAGTCACGGCATCAGCGGCTTCCGAGAAATCGAAGAAACGTATCTGCTCGGCGTTCCGGCAGATTGCGGTGTGGTTGCCACCGGTGGCAGTGCTGTCTACAGTGCGAAAGCCATGGCCCACCTGAAATCACTGGGACCTGTGGTCTATCTGTAATCGCGTTGGAACCGCTGAAAGCCCGACTGGGCAATCTGGCTGAACGGGGGGTGCTGAGGATGCCCGGCCAGACAATTGACATGCTTTATGAAGAAAGGCGCCCTCTCTACGAAAAATATGCAGACGTCGTTGTTTCCACCGCCGGGATGACACCTGACCAGGTGGTGGTGTTGGTTCTGCGGGAGCTTCGGGGGACGCCAGGGCGTACTCTGCCTGCAACTAATTAGTGGCCAAAATTCTCTTGACACACAAGATCCTTTCATATACGCACTGGCGTGAAAAAGGAAGCTCTTGTCAGATAGAAATAAAATAAATTAAAGCTGTTACCATGGATTCATTCTGGAGTGACATCGAATCAGGGAGACTTTTATGCTTAGCTTTGCAGAAGAATTATATCTTTTAGCGCTTGACGAGACAACCGGTAAGCCCATGATCAGCTCCAGAGACATTGAAATGCAAAGTGCGCTGGTCGGTGCGATTCTTGGGGAACTATCATTTCTTCAACGGATTGATACAGATATCGATAAACTTTATCTTCTGGATGCCACACCGGTCGGAAATCCGGTGTTGGATCATGCCTTGTCCCTGATTTCCGGGTCAACGGAATCCCAATTGATTTCTTTTTGGATGAACGCGTTGCGGGCGGATACCCGATTTATTGAAAATCATGTTCTGCAGGAACTGATTGATAAAAAGATATTGAAACAGGAAGACAAAAAAATTCTCTGGGTATTTCCCACCCGGCAATATCCGGTTATTGACGGCATAGAACTACAGAATATTGAAAGGCGGCTTCGCAACCTGATACTGAGCGATGAGATTCCGGAACCAAGAGAAACCGTCCTTGTCAGCCTTGTTGATGCCTGTGGTTTTTTTCAGGATATACTTTCCCCGCGTGAATTTCAGCGCTCTCAGGAACGGATTGCACTTTTGGCTCGGATGGATTCCATTGGCCGGACGGTTGCCAATCTGATTCGTATCATCAATAAAGCCTATATTATGATAATGCCCATGGGGTGAAAGGAATGACTGCCGGCGCTGCAGGAAGAAAAACCCGGCAGCATATCCGTTATTGTTGACAATGCAGCCTCCCAGCAGCATGTTCAGCGGTTTCCGGAGTCACAGGGATTTGGTACCCGGCTTGAACAAACCGGTTAAGGGGAAGTTCGACCTACGACGTGCAAAGGCATTTGGCAGAAAGGCAACCAAAGCATACGGTAAAGAGCAGGAGGGCTGAAACATGAAGTATGACAAAGAAGAGAAAACCATTGTTGATGCCTACGAGAAAGACATAATGGTACTTTCCAAGCCGTCAAAAAAGGAAATTGAAGCGATTAAGGCGACGGCGAGAAAGAAGTTTTTAGTGGAACACCGATGCTGCAAGTCAATCGATATTTCGTTCCGAATCAGGTCTGGTATATCACCCCATCAATGCCATGGGCGGGAATTCCTGTTAAAATATTGCCGGATATGGTGAAAATTAAAATTCTCAGCAGTATCGGGATGCTCAACAACCTTATAGCAGCCATTTTGATCCCGAAAAAGGACGTTTAGGATAAAAAACGCCCTTAAATGGTGCATTTTCGCTACTACTGGCCAGGGTTTTGACTTTGAATGGCATTCATGGGAAGGCTACTACGTGGCGTTCCTGTTTTACATGGCTGTCACACCCAGGCGACAATTTCTCGATGAGCTTGTTGTCCGAATAAGAGAGGCGGGTTGATCCGAAGCATGGCTGGGGAAAAAGCTGCCATAGCTGAAATCCGGAGTGGGAATAAGGAGAAGATATTTATGGATATTCGTAACACCAGAACCACCATTCTCAACGAGGGAAATCCGGAGCAGAAGCGCTCCGAAATACGCGAATATTTTCATAAAACCTTTGATATCGACGAACGGCTGTACGAGACGCTGAAAGGCGACGACACCTTTTACCTGCGGGCCGACCGCCTTCGTCACCCGCTGATCTTTTACTTCGGGCATACCGCCACCTTCTTTATCAATAAACTGAACATTGCCCGGCTAATCAGCACCCGTATCAATCCGCGTTTTGAATCCATGTTCGCGGTAGGGGTGGATGAGATGTCCTGGGATGACCTGGACGCCAGCCATTATGATTGGCCCACGCGGCAGGAGGTCAAGGCATACCGTGACAAGGTCAGGGAACTGGTTGACGGGCTGATCCGCCGCATGCCCATGAATCTGCCGATCACCTGGGAAAACCCTTTCTGGGCCATCATGATGGGGATCGAGCATGAGCGCATCCATTTGGAGACCTCATCGGTACTGATCCGCCAGCTCCCGATCGATCAGGTGGTTAAACATCCTTTCTGGGATATCTGCCGCGAAGCGGGCGAACCGCCGCAGAACCGGCTGATGCCGGTCCGGGGCGGCAGGGTCGTGCTGGGGAAATCCGCTGATCATGCCCTCTATGGCTGGGATAACGAGTACGGTCTCCGGGAAGCCGAGGTAGCTGATTTCAAGGCCTCGGCGTACCTGGTCTCGAACCGGGAGTTTCTCGCCTTTGTCGAGGCCGGCGGTTACAGCGACCTGCAGTGGTGGACGGACGAAGGCTGGAGCTGGCGCACCTTCAAACAGGCGGAACATCCGCTGTTCTGGGTCAGGGGCGGCGGCACGGACGGCGGCTGGGGATTGCGGACCATGCTGGAAGTCGTTTCTCTGCCCTGGAACTGGCCGGTGGAGGTCAACCAGTTGGAGGCCAAGGCCTTCTGCAACTGGAAGGCGGCCGGCACCGGTCTGCCGATTCGTCTCCCCACGGAGGACGAGTGGAACCGGCTGCGGGATGTCTGCAATATTGCCGATCAGCCCTGGTGGGAGCAAGCGCCCGGCAACATCAACCTGGAACACTGGAGTTCCTCCTGCCCGGTGGACCGTTTCCGTTTCGGCGATTTCTTTGATGTCATCGGCAATGTCTGGCAGTGGACCGAGACCCCGATCTACCCGTTTCACGGCTTCAGGATTCATCCCTGGTACGACGACTTCTCCACGCCGACCTTCGATACCCGCCACAATCTGATCAAGGGGGGATCCTGGATATCCACCGGCAACGAGGCAACCCGCGATTCCCGTTATGCCTTCAGAAGGCATTTCTTCCAGCATGCCGGTTTGCGCTATGTGGAGAGCAGTGCTCCCGTGGAAATCCATCAGGAACAATATGAAACCGATACACTGGCAGCGCAGTACTGTGATGCCCATTACGGCAGGGAGCATTTCGGGGTGCCCAATTTTGCCTCGACCTGTGCCGCAGCCTGCCTGGAATTGATGCAGGGCCGTGGGACCGGACATGCCCTTGACCTGGGCTGCGCGGTCGGCCGGGCTTCTTTCGAACTGGCCAGGGGTGGTTTTGCCAAAGTGACGGGACTGGATTTCTCCACCCGTTTCTTCCGGCTGGCCACACGGATGCTGGAGGAAGGATATCTGCGCTACGCCTTTCATGAAGAGGGGGATATCGCTTCATACCATGAGATCGTGCTGGCGGATTTGGGCCTGGATGCCTGCCGCGACCGGGTCGAGTTCTTTCAGGCCGATGCCTGCAACCTGCCGGAGAAATTTACAGGCTATGATCTGGTGCTGGCCGCCAACCTGATCGATCGCCTCTATGCGCCGCGCAAATTCCTGGCAACCATTCATGAGCGGATGCATCCGGGCGGCGTGCTGGTGCTCACCTCTCCCTACACCTGGGATGAGGCCTATACCCAGAAGGCGGAATGGCTGGGGGGGTACCGCGATGCCGGTGAGCCTGTCTGGACGTTGGATGCGCTTAAGGAGGTGCTGGCGTCGCATTTCCGCATGCTGGATGATCCCCGCGATGTTCCGTTTGTCATCCGCGAGACGCGCAGGAAATTCCAGCACACTGTTGCCGAACTGACGGTGTGGGAATTGAAAGGATAGGGCCCCTTGAAAAATTGTCTATTCGCCATCCGGAATTTGTAAAAAGATAGAGGGAATTATTGTTTGGCTGAACCAAGTCAGTCTGTTACCGGAGGAGTATCCGGCTGGATGCTGGAAAGGCAGAAGCAGTACCGGGCCGAGGTGCCGGAACGGAAAGGATAGCAAATAACGCTCGATTTTTGTGATCGTATGAGCAAAAAATGGGATAACATATCCGCAATATATCATAACATCTTTAACTGGAGGAAAAATGGCGTTGCCATTGCGTCTGCTGATTGTTGATGATTCCACGGGTGAAACGGAAAAGCTGGTTACCCTTTTGAAAAATGGTGGCTACGACATTTACCACAAACGGATTGAAACCGCCACTGAGATGGAAGATGCCCTGAATGAATCGACCTGGGATATGATCATTTCAGATTATATCATGCCCCGTTTCAGCGGGCTGGCCGCTTTACGGATTGTCAGATCAAAAAGGCCGGATATGCCATTTATCATCCTGACCGAGATCGTGGATGAATCCACCAGCATGGAAGCCATTAAAGCCGGAGCAACCGATTTCATTGACAAACGCCAGACAGAGCGGCTGATGGGGGCAATTGAACGGGAACTGGAAAAGAGACATCACCCGGATACGGCTATCAGGAATCAGCGACAGTCATCGACCGATCCGGTTCCAAAACCGTGGATGGGGTCACTTTCTGCCCGGCTATCAATGGGTTTTGCCTGTTTTATTCTGCTGATCCTGTTTCTTTGGGGGATTTCAGCATGGCAATACCATACCGGTGGCAATGCCCGTATGGCGGGAGTTTTGCAAGTTCTGGTTCTGACAATATCGGGCGTCATCTTCTTTGTCTTTTTCTGGTCTGTCATCAAATCCATCAATAGATTGCAACATTCCGGCAATCTGTTGATAGAAGGGGATATGGACACACCCATTCCATCCGTGAATACCGCTGAACTGGATGAGTTGGCACAAACACTGGAATTCCTGCGCCGGGAACTTCAGGGATCCATTGAAAACCAAAAACTGGAAGTTGAAGGACGTCGGCGTGTCGAAAATGCCCTGCAACAGGTCCATTTCAAACTGACCCGGCAAATGGAGGTCATCAGTCGTCAGGCTCATGAACTGTCCCTGCTCAGCAAACTGAGCGGGATGCTTCAAACCTGCAAGGAAAATAATGAAGCCTATGATGCGATATACTTATTGCTGCCGAAGCTGTTGCCGGCCAGAGTCGGCGGGCTTTACATCCTGAATGAGACCACGGATACCATGGACCCGGTAGCGTTATGGGGTGAAACGGTTAGCGGTGCCACTGCTTTCGATACGGATGACTGCTATGCGTTGAGAAAAGGACAGGTGTATCGTGTAAAAAATCCGGATGCGGAACTCATCTGCCGTCATGTAAAAAATATTCAGCCGGATTCAACATCCATATGCATTCCCATGATTGCACAGGGAAGAATCTGTGGTCTACTGCACATCCAGGAGAAACAACCTTCAATGGACAGCCCGACGGAAATGGCTGATGCCAGCTTCCACCTGGCCGTGACCGCTGCCGAGCAGCTTTCGTTGTCACTGGCAAATCTGAAGCTTCAAAGTGCCCTGAGACAGCAATCAATTCAGGATGCATTGACCGGGCTGTTTAACCGGCGGTATTTGGATGAATCACTGGGAAAGGAAATTGCCCGGGCCAGGAGGTCCGGAGCACCGGTCGGAATCATCATGATCGATATTGATTATTTCAAACGGTTTAATGATACATATGGTCATGATGCCGGCGATGCCGTACTTCAGTCTGTTGGCAAATTTGTCAGCCTTTGCGTACGGGAAGGTGATATCGCCTGCCGGTATGGCGGTGAGGAATTCACCCTGATCATGCCTGGGGCAACGCTTGAGTCGGCCTTTGCACGGGCCGAGGAATTGCGAAAAGGGATTCAATCCCTTCAGATGTCCCATGCCGGAAAGCCGTTGGAGCCCATCACCCTGTCCTTGGGTGTAGCGGCATTTCCCGATTACGGGGAAACCGGCGAGATGGTTATCCAGGCAGCGGATGCGGCGCTCTACCGAGCAAAAGACAATGGAAGAAACCGGGCTGAGAAAGCATAGGTAAGCTACGGGCATCACGCACGTAAAAAATAGGGATATGGAGAACATTCATCATTATGTGATTTAACATCTGTATTACCCAAATGCTCCGGATGACAGACAGAGTTGACATCCCTCTGAACCTCGCCTGATTCAGATCCCCATGTTCCCGATTTTTTCTTGACGGCATTAAAGTTTGTCCTTATAGTCATAATATAGCTAAAATGTAATTATAATGTGACTTTTAAAATTTTGGGGTCACATGCGCATTTTTCTTGACACGTAGTTATGACGTGGCTATATCATAACTATGTTATAGCGGTATTTAATATAATGGGTTATTTGTTCCCAGAATTTATGCCATAGGTTTTATTGAAAAAAATAACTTCAGCAATTTCAAACTTTGATGGGTGAAGACCGTTTTTGAGTTAGCTTCCTGCAACCTGTGATTTTTCATAAAGTATGCCACGGATTCAGGTGATATAGAGGGGTAAAAAAATGCGGTACGGAGAGACAGGTTATAATTTAGAAATAGATTTAACCCGTGGAAAGATCGAGCGGGTGGAAACCGACCCAAGAGATACCGAGCTTTATCTTGGGGGGCTCGGTACGAACGCCAAGATATTGTGGGATAGGGTTCCCCCTGAAGCGGATCCTTTTTCTCCCGATAATATCCTTATATTCAGCACCGGTCTTTTATGTTGCACACCTGCTCCCGGTGCGAATCGTACCATTGTTGCCACCTATTCTCCTCAAACTTTGTTCATGGCATATTCAATGATGGGCGGGGTTTTTGCGCCGGAATTGAAGTTTGCCGGTTATGACAAAGTCATCTTTCGCGGCAAGTCCCCCAGCCTGGTGTATATATGGATTCACAATGACAAAGTGGAAATACGTGATGCCTCTCATTTGAAGGGTAAAGGCGCTGTTGAAACGCAGGAGCTTATCCGAAAGGAGTTGAAGGAGCCGGATGCCCAGGTGGCTGCTATCGGCCTGGCCGGTGAAAACAGGGTCTTTATGGCTTCCATCGAGCAGGGCAGGTCCAGTGCCAGCCGACTTGGCGTAGGCGCTGTTATGGGAGACAAAGGAATAAAGGCGATAGCTGTTCGGGGGACAAAGGACATCAATATTGCCCGACCGGCCGAATTTGTAAAGCTTTGCGACGAAGCGATGGCATACATAAAAGCCCGGGAAGACAAGCCGGTTCCCGGGGTCATGCCCATTCTGGCGGGTCTTGGATCGCCGCAAGAGATGAAACACGTTGATGAGAAGTGGCACACCGAAAATTTCATGTGGGGAAATGCCCGTGTTCGCAGAAAAGGCTTCTGGACCCAGGAAATCGAAGAGAAGTGGACAGAGACTCAGTTAAGTGCGCGGAAGCGGTTGATCAGTTGCTATAACTGTCCGATGAAATGCGGGGCAACGATTTCCCTTCCGGGAATGCCAACTTACATGATGAAATGCTTCTCGAAACTTACCTATACAATGGCGGCCTATGTAGATTCCCTGGATTTTGGTTTTAGAATCGCTCAACGTGCCACGGAGTACGGCGTGGACGCATTCTCAACGCCGCAAACCATGGCCTTCGCCTTTGAGCTTAAAGAAGCCGGTATTTTGACTGAAGCGGATTTTGACGGATGCCCGTCCGATAACGAGGGGAAATTTTACTGGCTCCTCGACAGAATCGTCCGGCGGGAAGGGATCGGAGATGTTCTGGCCGACGGCACTTATTGGGCGGCCAAAAAGATCGGCAAAGGCGCTGAAGCATATGCGCATAATAACATCAAGAAACATGAGCAGTTGCCTCTCAAGCTATCCATGTTGAATCCCATTTATTTCCTTATGTATTGTACCGGCGAGAAGATGAACATCACCCAGATTGAAGGACAGTTCCCCCAGTCGCCTTTTCCCACGATGGAGGAGAGATTGGACTTTGTAAAGGATTGGATCCAGGTTCCGGATGAAAAGTTTAAGCAGTATTTGCTGGACTGGGAGCTTCGCGGAGAACGCTCCAATCCCTATTACCCGACTCCTGAAATAGCTACCGATATTGTTGACTGGCAAGAGATGATGCACTTTATCGATGACTCCCTCGGGATGTGCGCCGGCTTGTCGTCATTTCCCCTGAAGCCTCCTTATCATATCCACAATTACCCGCGTTTTATCTCGGCTGCGACCGGGATCGATATGGATGAGGAGAAACTTAAGGCCATCTACAGGAGGAACCGGAATCTGGTGAGAGCCATCAATGTCAGAAGAGGCTTGAGGAGAGCCGATGAGAAGCCGCCTGAAGACCATTGGAAAAAAAGATTTCCCGAGCTTGAGGAAAAGCTCCTGGACACGTATTACCAATTCAAGGGGTGGAATAATGATGGTATTCCTACCAAAGAGACCCTGCAGGAATTAGGTCTGGGCTACGTTGCCGAAGACTTTCTGCAAAGGAGTATTCTGACAGACGAAGAAGCTGCTTCCGCCAAAGAGGCTTCAGCGCAAACAGGAAAGAAATAAAGTGACCAGGGGTAACTGTCATGGGTGAGAAAAAAAAGAAAATAGTTAAAACAATAAAAATCGATATAGATAAATGCAATGGTTGCCGGGCGTGCGAGATGATCTGTTCCGCCTTTCACGCCAGCCCGAAATACAGCAGCAATAATCCGGCAAGGTCTCGTATACGGATGATTCGCGAACCCATCAGAGACATCTATGTCCCGGTGTACGCGGGTGAATATGCTAAAGCCGAATGTATGGGCAGGGACAAGTATGTGATTGGCGAGAAGGAATATGATGAGTGTGTTTTCTGCAGGGCTTCCTGCCCATCCAGGGATTTATTCAAAGAACCCGATTCAGGTCTTCCTCTCAAATGCGATATGTGCGAAGGCGAAGAAGAGCCTTTGTGTGTCAAGTGGTGCATAACCGATGCCCTGACGTACGAAGAAAGGGAAGAGGAAGAAGTGAAGACGGGGGACGTGGGGAAAGGGCTGAAATCTTTGATAGACAAATATGGATTCGAGAAGATAGCGGATACCATTTCCCGAATGTCAAAAAAAGGCTAAACTTATGTTAAAAAACCTATTTGACAGGCCACAAAGCTTTAAAAAAAAATGTATTATCGATAATAAAAAGACAACGGTATCCTTTGAAGAAGCGCAAAAAATCATTTTAAATTCCATCAATCCTTTGAGCTCTGAAAACATTTCCATCATGGAAGCATCCAATCGTGTTTTATATGAGGACATTGTATCGGATGTCATGATACCCCACGTGGATGATTCCGCAATGGACGGTTATGCAATCATCGCGGATGACACGCATGGGGCATCAATAAAAAATCCAATAAAATTTCAAATTATCGGAGAAATACAGGCCGGCGGTTCTATTGTCGGTAAAAAAGTCTCAAAAGGAACAGCAATAAGAATAATGACCGGTGCTCCGATACCGGAAGGGGCGGATTCGGTGGTTCGGTTTGAAGATACGGAAGAAAAAGCCGGTTATGTAAAAATATTTAGCGAAACGGCTCAATACAATAATTACAGATCTGCGGGAGAGAATATCAAAACAGGAGACAAGGTGCTGCAAAAAGGAGATCGATTGAGATCCGCGGATGTAGGTATCCTTGTGTCGCTGAATTACAATACGGTAAACGTATATAAACAGCCGACGGTTTCAATTATTTCTACAGGCGATGAAATAGCCGACATCGGCGAAGAAATTCAAATGGGTCGGATTAGAAACGTCAATGCGTATACTTTATACTCGGAAGTCAGAAAATATAACGGCATTCCTGAATACTTCGGCATTGCTAAAGACTCAATGAAAGATATGAAGGAAGTGTTTTTAAAAGCCTTAAAATCCGATGTCGTCATATCCACAGGCGGCGTATCAACGGGAAAGTACGATTTTGTTAAAGAAATTTATTCGGATCTGAACATTGACATGCAATTTGAACGGGTCAACATCAAACCCGGCAGCCCCTGCGCATTCGGGAAAAAAGATCATAAACTGATTTTTGGTTTGCCGGGAAATCCCGTTCCGACGCTTACGTCATTCATTCAATTTGTAAGACCTGCGCTGCTTGGATTAATGGGTGCAAAAAGGATAAAAAAACCAATTGTTAACGCATTTCTTGAAGAGGATATCAATTCAGCCGAAGTTCATCATCTGTTGAGGGGATATTTTACGATTAAAAATAATGAATTCCATGTTTCAACAACAGGCAATCAAAAGCCATCCATGCTTCGTTCAATGAGCGCCGCAAACTGTCTGATAATCGTTCCGGAAGACGTAACAAGCGTTAAGGCCGGAGAAAAAGTTGCGGTTCAGTTAATTGATCATGATGAGATATAGCCAATTCGGTTCATCCGACAAACACCCCTCGTTTCATGTAGCTCCGCGATATTCAACTCAAAAACCTCAATTTCCGAATTTTGGATATGCCTTGAGAAAAGGCCTCTTGCCAATTATTGACATTATCATCTCAAAACGGTAGATGCTTAAAATCGTCACGAGAGAACAGGTGTCATCTCAAGAAAAGACGGATCAGAGTAGTTTGGGGCAGAACCGAGGCACAGATGAATACATATGATCAAACATGCTTGCATATCCCCGAGAAAGTCGAGCATCTTATGGGGGATCGACGGATTCTGAGGGAGGATCTGCAACAGACGATCTGCCATGCCGAGACCACCGGGGAGAAGTTCATCAACCCTTCCACCGGCCGGTCTCTCGCATTTTTGCGGCCGGGAAGGGTTACCTACTGGGTGGAATACAGCCGGGTCGGTGAAGAGTATCACATTCATAGCGCCTATTCCCACAGGATGGAGATGAAGAGAGGAAGTGGGGTATGACGGAATGGGCTGAGCCCGGCATTGACAGCGGATGGATTTGCAATCGGTGCAAGGTGCCCCTGGAGGTCCAAAAGGTCAGGCTCCAGTATTCCAGGGTTATCTTCGCCCTCGATCTTCCCGTGTGCCCCCGGTGCGAGATGGTACTCATCGCAGAAGAGCTTGCGACGGGAAAGATGGCCGAGGCGGAGCAAGTTCTTGAAGACAAATAGCCTCACTATCGCGTCGATGATATCCGGAATGGATTGGGGTCATAATGATCGGCATCACTCCCCTTGAGGCGTGGATCAGAGAAAAGGTCCGCATCGGTAACGAACTGACGGGTCTTTCCTTTGTGGAAGCGCTTAAAGTTTATCAGCTCCAGAGGGTCAACGCGATCATCGATTACGCCCGTCGCAACACCTCTTTCTACCGTTATCACCTGGCATCCCTGCCGGATGCGCCCCTGTCCGATCTTTCCGACATTGCCCGAATTCCTTTTACCACCCCGTCAGACCTTATCGACAATCCCTTGAGATTCCTGGCGGTCCGCCAGGACGACATCGCCAAAATCGTTACCCTCCGCACGTCGGGGAGCACGGGAGAGGCCAAGCGACTCTTTTTCACCGAAGCGGATCTGGAACTGACCGTGGATTTTTTCCATCACGGTATGTCCACCCTTGTACGACCGGGGCAGCGAGCAGTGGTTCTCCTTCCCGGTGAAAAACCGGACAGCGTTGGGGACCTGCTCCTTCGGGGCCTTCAAAGAATGGATGTCCAAGTCCTGACGTACGGTCCCGTTACGGATCCCCTCCACGCCGCTGAAGCGATCGCCTCTTTCGGTGCCCATTGTCTTGTGGGCATTCCCACACAGATCCTCGCCGTGGCGCATTCACGCACAGGTGCCGCCATTGGAAAAGGCGGCATCAAGAGCGTTCTGCTGAGCACGGACTACGTGCCACGGACGATATCGGAAACCCTGGAGGAAGTCTGGGGATGCCGGGTGTTCACACATTACGGCATGACCGAGATGGGTTTCGGGGGAGGGGTTGAGTGCGAGGCATTGGATGGGTACCACCTCCGGGAGGGTGACCTCTACTTCGAGGTGGTCGATCATGAGACAGGAGAGACGTGTCCCGATGGTGTAACGGGCGAGGTGGTCTTTACGACCCTTACGAGACAAGGCATGCCCCTTATACGATACCGGACCGGGGACATTGCCCGGATCATCCCCCGGTCCTGCTCCTGCGGCAGCGATCTGATGCGGATGGGCCATGTCAGAGGCAGGTGGGATGGCGCTGTTCGTTTGGGTCCTGACCGTATCCTGACGCTGTCCGATATGGATGATGTCTTGTTCCGGCTCCCGGGTCTGCTCGACTACCGGGCCACGGTCTCAAAAGGCAGGGATGGAAGGTTTCGGCTGTACATCGATGTCCACGGGGCTGATGTTGGCAGTCCCACGGACAGCGAAGTTCTTGGAGCACTCAATGCGGTAGATGCGATACGAAAAAGTGTTGCCGAAGATAGCCTGGAGACACCCGCTGTGCGCTTCTCAGCAGAAGGGCGCTGGATTACGACCGGAGCGTCAAAAAGAAAGATCGTCGTTATGCGTGATCCGCCTGTCTGACAATCTATTTCAGCAATTGGACATGAATCACCGATCCCTCCAAAAGATGATCTTGTCCTTCAGGTATCGATGCCACTGCCGTGGCCTTGGCGATTGAACTCAATCGGCTGCGTTTTTTCATCGGATGGAAGCTCGGCAATCCGTCATCAAGTTCAAGCGTGCCGAAGAAAAAATCAGTCCAGTCGGACTTGCCTTCCCCGAGTTCAGATGCCAGCCTGGCATGAATTATGGGCAGGCCCGGGTCAACATGACCGGAAAGGGCAAGGATGCCCGGCAAAGCGATTTGCAGGAAGCCCATCACATTGGAAGGGGGGCCCCCGGGCAGAATGAAAACAGGTTTTTTCTCCAGTATACCGAAACCAACCGCCTTGCCGGGCCCGATGCGAATTCGGTGAAACACTTCTTTCCAACCAAGCCCTTCAAGCACCTTTGCCACCATGTCATAGTCTCCCGTCCATGCCCCGCCACTGGTTATCAGGGCATCCGTTTCGTCGGACAGCGTCTTTAAGGTGTTGAAGATCGCTTCATGATCATCCTTTACAATTGTCATACGCGTCTTCATTTTATATTTATTGCACCATCCCGCCAGGGTAATGATATTGCTTGCGTAGAGTTGTCCATCCGCCAGGGGGCTGCCCGGTTCGACGAGTTCGTCGCCGGTTCCGATAATCCCTACAACGGGAGTTCTAAAGACAGGGACCCAGCTGTGCCCGGCCGCGGCAAGAAGACCTGCCATAACAGGCGATATTTGTTGACCTGACCGGAGGATGCATTTCCGGAATGTCACATCCTCGCCGGTCGGCAGGATATTCTTGCCGGGTTTGATAGAGGTATCTATCAGCAGATGATTGCCGCTTTGTTTCACAAATTCTTCAGCGACAACGGCATCGGCGCCGGTCGGGATACGGGCGCCTGTTAATACCCTTACCGCTGTCCCCGGTTTGATCCGAATATCTCTTTCGCCTCCCGCGGCCATGGAACCTAAAATCCGCAGTCTGACAGGGCATTCGGTGGTCGCATTGGCTAACTCATGGGATAACACGGCGTATCCGTCTTTGCGGGAGGCATCCACGGATGGGGAATCCACCCGAGCATGGAGATCCGAGGCCGATATTCGATCGACACTGTCAACCAGAGCAACGTTCTCGGCAGGGAGCGGTTTTATACACTCCATGGTTAAGCGCAGCGCCTCTTTCAGGCCGAGAGACATGCCTTTCATGGTAACCTCGTTTTTAATATGTTTTTCACCGTCTACTTGCGGTGGATAATTATTCAAATTATATTTAATGAAGCAGAAGTCAACAGAATTTCTTTAATTTTTGATATTGCCCGGTCTCAGTGACACAGTTTTTATGTTTCCATTCACCTTCCGTATGGTCTTTTTTAATCTTAATAGCTTGTAAATATGATAAAATAATCAAGTTGCGGATATTTTATCATACATGATTTTTCACTTGACATGTAGTTATGATATAGCTATTTTGTAATCATGCCTTAAACAACTTAAACCTTCATTTTACGGGTGAAGACCGTTTTGAGTCAGCCTGCAACTCATGATCAATCAAAATCTGATAGGGATGCAGGCAATAAGAAGGAGTTGAAAATGAGATACGCAGAAACAGGATACAATCTGGAAATTGATTTGGCGACAGGAAACATCGAACGGGTGGAAACCGACCCGAAGATGATGGAAACCCATCTCGGGGGGCTGGGTACCAGCATCAAGATACACTGGGACAGGGTTCCCCCCGAAGTCAAACCATTTGATCCTGAGAATCTTCTGATATTCAGCACCGGTCTTTTAAACGGCACGCCTGCTTTCAGCGCCAACCGTACGGTTGTTACCTTTGTTTCTCCTCAGTCTAATTTATTGGCATATCCAATGATGGGGGGGTTTTGGTCGGCGGAATTGAAGTATGCCGGTTATGACAAGGTGATCTTTCGCAACAAATCCCCCAAGTGGGTCTATCTATGGATATACAATGACAAAATAGAATTACGGGATGCCTCTCATTTGCAGGGTAAGGGCGCGCTTGAAACGCAGGACCTTATTCGAAAGGAGTTGAATGAGCCGAAAGCCCAGGTGGCAGCTATCGGCCTGGCCGGTGAGAATCGGGTCTTCACGGCTTCCATTGAGCAGTCCAGGTCGAGCGCCAGCAGGCTCGGCGGCGGTGCGGTTATGGGAGACAAGATGATAAAGGCCATCGCCGTACGCGGAACCCGGGACGTCAATCTTGCCCGAGGGGAAGAGTTCATGGAGCACATGAAGGGTGTAACGGAATACATCAATTTCCGAAACGCAAATCCCATCAAGGATGTCATGACCATTCTATCCGGGATTGGCTCACCCCAGGAGATGGTACACACCGATGAGAAGTGGCACACGGAAAATTTTGCCTGGGGAAATGCGCGCACCCGGAGAAGAGACTTCTGGAGCAAGGAAAACGAAGCGAATTGGACCAGTACTCAACTGGGTGCGGTGAAGCGGTTAATAAGCTGCATGAACTGTCCGCAGCATTGCGGGGCTTTGGTTTCCCATGAGGAAGGTCCACACTACATGATGAAATGTTTCGGGAAACTGACCTATTCAATGGCGGCCTATATAGATGATCTGGGTTTTAATTTTAGAATCCTTCAAAAGGCCACGGAGTACGGAGTGGACTCATTCTCAACCCCGCAGATTTTGGCCTTTGCCGTTGAGCTCTATGAAGCCGGTATTTTGACCGACAAAGACTTTGAGGGGACGTCCGATTACGAAGCATGCCCGCCCGATAAGGAGGGAAGATTCTTCTGGCTGCTTGACAGGGTGGTTCGGCGGGAAGGAATCGGAGATGTTCTGGCGGATGGCGTTTATTATGCCGCCCGAAAGATCGGCAACGGCGCGGAAGCATTCGATCACAATACGATCAAGAAACATGAGCAACTCCCCTTGAAGCTGGGAATGATGGATCCCCTCTATTACCTCATGTATTCCACCAACGAGAAAATCAGCATCACCCAAATCGAAGGGCAATGGCCTCAGACGCCTTTCCCCACAAGAGAGCAAAGAGAGGATTTCGTAAAGGATTGGCCCCAGCTTCCCGATGATCACTTTAAGCAATACTTGCTGGACTGGGAGTTTCGCGGAGAAAACTCGAATCCACACTACCCGACGCCTGACATGGCCGCTGAAATCGTGGATTGGATGGAGATGTTGCACAACATTGATGACGCCGTCTGTATTTGTGCCGGTATGTCATCATTTTGCCTGAAGCCTCCCTATCACATACACAATTACCCGAAATTAATCTCAGCCGCGTCCGGGCTGGACTTGGATGAAGCCGGATTAAAGAAGATAGTCAATAGGAGCCGCAATTTACACAGAGCGTTTAATAATAGAAGAGGCATGACGCGGGCTGATGAGAAGCCGCCTCAAGATCATTGGAAAAAGAGATTTCCCGAACTCGAAGAACAGATCTTGTCTACGTATTACAAATTCAAGGGATGGAATATGGACGGTGTTCCTACGAGAGAAAAACTGGAGGAACTGGATCTGGGTTATGTTGCCGACGACTTAGAGAAGAGGGGGATATTAAAAGATGGCCAAGATTAAGAAAAAAATCAAGACAATCAAGATTGATGCAGATAAGTGCAATGGCTGCCGGGGTTGTGAGATCATCTGCTCCGCGTATCACGCGACGCCGAAATACAGCAGTAACAATCCGGCCAGGTCTCGTATTCAGATAATTACCAACCGGCTGGAAAACAAATGGCTTCCGGTATTCGCGGGTGAGTATGCTCCGGCCGAATGCATGGGCAGAGACAAATATGTGATAGACGGAAAGGAATATGACGAGTGTGATTTCTGCAGGGCTATCTGCCCGTCCCGGGACTTATTCAAAGAACCCGACTCCGGTCTCCCTCTCAAGTGCGATATGTGTGAAGGCGCGGAAATGCCCAAGTGTGTTGAGTGGTGCCTCAATGATGTCCTGATTTACGAAGAAAGGGAAGAGGAAGTAGAGGAAGAGGTGAAGATGGAGGACATTGAGTTCGGACTGGCATCGATGGTAGACAAATATGGACTGCAGAAGGTAATGGACACCGTTGCCCGAATGTCAAAGAAGGCCTAAATCATCAAGTCAATAAAAAGAGGATTAATAAAGGCAGTGGAAACAGTCGCCCCCTTCAAAGAGGTAATAGAAGAGATAAAAGAAGCCGGTGGAGAAGCCTTCAGGTATTGCTTTCAGTGCGGATTGTGCGATACGGTTTGTCCGTGGAACCGGGTCAGGCAATTCAGCATTCGCAAGATCATCCGGGAAGCGACTTTCGGTTTGACCGAAATAGAAGGTGAAGATATCTGGCGTTGCACGACCTGCGGAAGATGTCCTCAGCGCTGTCCCAGGGGAGTGAAACAAATAGAAGTCGGGGTATCCTTACGACGGGTTGCCTCGAATTATGAGGTTTTTCCTCCTTCCGTCCGATCCGCCCGCACCGCAAGAGCAAGTCTTATTTCCGAAGGCAATCCCTTACAATTTGAACGAAAGAAACGGGCGGACTGGGCAACCGGTCTGGACGTAAAACCGTTCACCGAGCGGATGGAGGCTTTATATTTCGTCGGCTGTTACCTGAGCTATGACCCGAGAATGAAAAAGGTCGCCGTTGCCACAGCCAATATCCTTAAAAAAGCAGGGGTGAATTTCGGGATATTGGGTTCCAAGGAAAATTGCTGCGGGGAAAGCATTCGAAAGACGGGTAGCGAGGAAGTATTCAAAAGCCTGGCCAAGGAAAACATCAAAACGTTTATTGACAATGGGGTGAAGAAAATCATTGTCTCTTCTCCCCATTGCTACCACACCTTTAAAAACGAATATCCCGAATTCATGGTGAACTTCGAGGTGATTTTTATCTCCCAATATTTACTCGAACTGATTCATGCGGGAAGGCTGGAGATCACCGGGGCGTATGAAAAGAAAGTGACGTATCATGACCCGTGCTACCTGGGTCGGCATAATGACATCTATGAAGAGCCCCGTAACGTTTTAAAGATGATACCGGGCCTCGAACTGATCGAAATGGCGGATTCACGCAAGGATAGTCTCTGCTGCGGCGGGGGAGGCGGCAGGATCTGGATGGATACGCCAAAGGGTGAAAGATTCTCCGATCTCAGAATCGAACAAGCCAATGCGGTCGGGGCCCAGGTGCTCGTTACTTCCTGCCCGTACTGCATCACCAATTTCGAGGAAAGCCGGTTAAACCTGGAATATGGTGATGTTCTGGAGATTAAAGACATCACGGAAATTATCCAGGAAGTGATATAAAAATAGTATCAAGTGTCAAGTTTCAAGCATTAAGTTTCACGCGTGAAACTTATTACACATATGGATGAGGTGATAGAAAATGGAAAACGAAGTATTGCCAACAGAAGTCATTCAACAATTTTCCGCAAATCTTGGAGACAGTAATTTTGGCGATGTCATGGTTGTGGGTGGAGGGGTCAGCGGTATTCAGGCCTCTCTGGATCTTGCTACGGCCGGTTTCAAGGTTTATCTGGTTGAAAAATCGCCGAGCATCGGCGGCCATATGGCCCAGTTGGACAAGACATTTCCGACCAATGACTGCTCCATGTGAATACTTTCACCCAAACTGGTCGAGGTCGGCCGGCATCCAAACATAGAAGTTCTGACATTTACCGAAGTTGACAGTGTGGAAGGTGAGTCGGGAGATTTCAAGGTAACCCTGACCAAGAAGCCCAGATACATTATTGAGGAGAAGTGCACGGGTTGTACGACCTGTGTCAAATACTGCCCGGTGGAATATCCGGATCAGTTCAATCAGGAAATATCGAAAAACAAAGCGGTTCATGTATATTTTTCCCAGGCGATTCCCCTGGTCGCGTATATTGATGAAAGCTGTCTTTATCTTAAAGAGAAGAAATGTCTGATTTGCGAAAGCGTCTGTAAGACAGGCGCCATTGATTTAAAACAAACGGCAAAGAAGATGGAAGTCAATGTCGGGGCCATCATTCTGTCTTCCGGCATCGAACCGTATGATCCCAGGGTGAAAGATGAGTATGGCTATGGAAAGATGCAGAATGTGGTGACCAGCATGGATTATGAACGGCTGCTGTCCTCCACCGGCCCCTACGGAGGCGTAGTGCTGCGCTCTTCCAACAAGAAGCACCCCAAAAAAATAGCCTGGATTCAATGTGTCGGCTCCAGGCGGGTCACCCCTGGCGATAACAGCTATTGCTCCGGCGTATGCTGCACCTATACCCAGAAACAGGTGATTTTGACAAAAGATCATGACGCGTCGGCGGAGTGTACGATATTTCATAATGATATCCGCTCATTCGGCAAGGATTTTGAGCGATACTACCAAAGAGCGGAAAAACTACCCGGGGTGCGGTTTATCAGAAGTTATGCATCCATCGATCGAGAAATCCCGGAAAGCAAGAATGTGGTTGTCAGATACGCGACTGCCGACGATGGTGTAAAGGCGGAAGAATTCGATATGGTGGTACTGTCCGTTGGATTGAATCCACCCCTTAATTATAAGGGACTGGCGGATAAGTTCGGAATCGCGCTCAATTCACATGGATTCAGTAAGGTGATTTCTTCCAATCCGATAGAGACCAGCGCCCCTGGGATTTTTGTCAGCGGCGCCTTTCAGGGGCCTACGGATATTCCGGAGTCGGTTTTTACCGCCAGCGGGGCCGGAGCCCAGTGTGGCGAGCTGCTTGACTACCGGCGTGGAAATCTGGCCAAGGAAAGAATCTATCCGCCGGAAAGGGATGTTTCCCAGGAAGAGCCAAGGATAGGCGTCTTTGTGTGTCATTGCGGGGCCAATATCTCAAGTGTGGTCAATGTTCCTTCCGCGGTCGAATTTGCCTTGACCCTTCCCAATGTCGTCTATGCTCAGGAACAGCTCTTTTCATGCGCGACAAATTCAGCCAAGCAAATAACCGACCTGGCCAAGGAAAAAGGGCTCAATCGCGTGGTGATCGCCGCCTGTTCCCCCAGAACCCTGGAGCCGTTATTCCGGGACACCCTCCGGGAAGCGGGGCTGAATCAATATTACTGTGAGATGGCCAATATCAGGGAACACTGCTCCTGGGTCCATTCCAAGCAAAAGGAAGAGGCTACGGTAAAGGCAAAGGATATCATCCGGATGTCGGTGGCAAGGACTCGCCATTTGGAGCCATTGCAGGAATTCGATCTGCCGGTGAACAAGGCGGCCCTGGTGGTGGGTGGCGGTATTGCCGGCATGACTTGCGCGCTCTCCATCGCCAGCCAGGGCCATGAGGTTCACCTGGTGGAAAAGGATAAAGTCCTGGGGGGAATGGCGCGAAGGATTCACACCACCCTTGAAGGCTTGGATGTTCAATCCTATTTAAAGGATATGATCGGCGCGGTTTATAAGAATCCCTTGATCCATGTATCCCATGAAGCCGTCATTACGGACGTTTCCGGTTATGTGGGGAATTTTATCACCACGGTGGAAACCGAAGGCAGGGTCAAAAAGATAAAACATGGGGCATCCGTCATTGCGATAGGTGCGGATGTCTATAAACCTGTCGAATACCTTTATGGCGAAAACGACCGGGTTTTCACCCACCTTGAGCTGGGAGAGAGAATCGCTCTGGGGGATGAAAAAGTCATTCATGCCGAAAGTCTGGTGATGATTCAGTGCGTGGGCTGCAGAAATGCGGACAGAAATTACTGCAGCCGGGTATGCTGCAGCCATGCCGTGAAAAACGCCTTGAAACTGAAAGAGATAAATCCCGGCATGGATATCTACGTTCTCTTTCGGGATATGAGAACGTACGGGTTCAGGGAGGATGCTTACCGGGAAGCATCCGAGAAACATGTCAAATTCATCCGTTATGAGCCGGATGACGGGCCCCAGGTGGTAGCTGTCAAGGAGGGGGGCAAGTCTTTTTTGAGAGTCACCGTTCCGGATGCCATTTTAGGTCAACGGCTTGAACTGGATGCCGATATTCTCTCTCTGGCTGCCGCGGTGATTCCTTCCGCATCCACCCGAAAAATTGCCGGATTGTTCAAGGTGACGCTGAACCCGGATGACTTCTTCAAGGAAGCCCATGTCAAATTAAAACCGGTCGAGTTTGCCACGGATGGCGTTTATCTGTGCGGATTGGCGCACTATCCCAAGCATATACCGGAAACGATCAATCAGGCTTATGGCGCTGCTGGCCGGGTCATGACGCTTCTGTCAAAGGATACGGTCATTGCCTCGGGCTCTGTTTGCGAGGTAAAAGAAAACGATTGCGTATCGTGCGGGGCATGTATTACGGCCTGCACGTATGGTGCGATCGATTTCATTGAAACGGAAAACGGCAGAAAGGCCTGGGTCAATCCCGTCCTCTGCAAGGGAGACGGCCTGTGTAACGCCAAATGCCCTACAAACGCCATTTTCCTGAAGCACTTTAACAATGAAGAGATCTGCAGTCAGATTGATGCCGCGATGTCGGAAGAAGAAATCATTCGACAAATTGATGCGGTGGGTTGAGATGTGTAAAAGGTTACGATTGAACAAAGCCGGGATTACTATAGCTTTTAAGATGATGATTTTGGGAAGGCAGCAGGGAGGGGATAGACTTTTTCGGTCATCCCCGACCGATAACACACCCAAAATCTTTATCTGGAAAGCTATAACAAAGGAGGTAAGAACGGATGAGTACGGGTCTTGAATTTAAACCAAGAATATTGGGTTTTGTCTGCCATTGGTGAGCGTATGGCGCTGCTGACCTTGCTGGAGTTTCCAGACTGCAATATGCAAATGAAATCAGGCTGATTCGCGTCATGTGTTCCGGTAGGGTAGACCTGGAATTTATCCTCAGGGCCTTTTCGAATGGACAGGACGGCGTGTTGATCGGAGGTTGCAAATTAGATGAATGCAACTACATCACCCATGGAAATTATGATGCATTAAGCGTTACGTATCTATGCAAGAAAATAATGGAGCACATCGGCCTGAACCCGGAAAGGCTGAGGATACAGTTTATGTCGGGTGCGGATGGAAACCTTCTGGCCGAAGTTGCCGATGATTTTACCGCAAAGGTGAAGGCTCTGGGACCGCTCGGCAAAGGTGAGGGCATTGACTTAAAGGGATTGAAGGTCAAGCTTGAAGCTGTTAGGAAACTCGTCCCCTACATCCGACTGGTGGAAAGGGAGCGGCTGCGGATCCCTTTAAAATCGAAAGAAGCGTATCATGATTTTTTCACCAGTGACGCGTTTGACAGGCTGTTTAATGAGTTGATCGCCAATAAAATGGCAATGAGCCAGATCATGCTGCTCCTTCGGGAAAGACCGCTTTCGACGGGTAACCTCTCCGAGATGCTGGGTCTGAGCCCCTCAGAAATATCACGACACATGAATGTTTCATCAAGGCACGGATTTGTCAGGTACGATGAAAGCCGGAAGTGCTATGCTCTGGCCTAGGGCGGATCTGTAGGGGCGCGATGCGTCGCGCCTAAGTATAATGGATTGGGGGAACAACAGATTAGGACAGTGTCAATGGATAACGATAGAATCGATCAGATTATTGAAAAACATCATGGAGAGGCCAGTTCACTGATTCAGGTATTACTGGAGATTCAGAGCGAAAACAATTGGCTTCCCAAGGAGACCTTGGAGAGGGTCGGCGAAAAACTGCGCGTTCCTTTAACCCGGATCCATCATATCGCTACCTTTTATAAGGCCTTTAGTTTGGTTCCCAAGGGACGTCATGGAATTCACATCTGTATGGGGACTGCCTGCCATGTTCGCGGTGCCAAGCGTGTTCTCGATACGGTGCAGGACATGACGGGGATTAAACCCGGCGAAACGGATCTGGATATGAAGTTCAGCCTGGAAACTGTTAACTGCCTCGGCTGCTGTGCGTTGGGACCGGTGATGGAAATCGATGGGAAGACATACGGTAAGATGGTGCCAGGCGAGACCGCAGACGTGTTAAAAAACTATGAGTAGGATAAAATTATGTCGAGGATAAATTCACCATCTGAATTGGAAGAATTCAGAAAGGGCATCCTGTCGAAAAGGGATCCGGATAAACCCTGTATTACGCTTTGTTCAGGGTCTGCTTGCCATGCTTCCGGTAGTGGGGAAGTGGCCGCAAGTCTTGAAGAAGAGATAAAAAAACAGGGCCTGAGTGATAAAGTGGACATCCGAAGGACCGGTTGCCACGGTTTTTGCGAAAGGGGTCCGATCATCGTTATTCACCCCGATGAAATTTGTTATTTCCAGATAAAGCCCGAGGATGTACCGGATATTATCTCTCAGACGATAAAAGAGAAGAAGATCATAGAGCGACTGCTCTATACCGACCCCGGCACCAAAGAGAAGATCATCCATGAATCCGAAATCCCCTTTTACAAGAACCAGAAACGGCTTGTTTTCGGTTCCAACGGGAGTATCGATCCCAAAAGCATCGACGACTATCTGGCAATCGGCGGTTATTCCGCGTTAGGCAAGGCGCTTTCCCAAATGAGCGCCGAGCAGGTATTGGGGGAAGTTAAAAAATCCAACCTCAGAGGCAGGGGCGGCGGCGGCTTTCCCGCGGGAAGAAAGTGGGAAGGGTCGAGAAATGCCCCGGAGCCGATAAAGTATGTGATCGTGAACGCCGACGAGGGAGACCCGGGTGCGTATATGGACAGAGCGCTCCTTGAAGGAAACCCGCATGCAATCCTCGAGGGGCTGACCCTCGGCGCTTATGCCATCGGCGCCCACGAGGGTTATATTTATGTTCGCCAAGAATACCCCCTGGCGGTTGAAAATGTCAACATCGCGATCCGGCAGGCCGAGGCATATGGGTTTTTGGGGAAAAACATCCTGGGTTCGGGCTTTGATTTCAAGGTGATTGTGCACCAGGGGGCCGGCGCGTTTGTCTGCGGGGAGTCGACGGCGCTGATGACGGCCTTGGAAGGCAGGGCGGGGGAGCCCAGGCCGAAATATGTCCGCTCCAACATCGTGGGACTTTGGGGTAGACCCAGCGTGCTGAATAATGTTGAGACATGGGCGAATGTGCCGCTTATCATCAATAAAGGCGCGGACTGGTTCACGAAATTCGGAACCGAAGGGAGCAAGGGCACCAAGATTTTCTCCCTGGTCGGCAAAATCACCAATACCGGCCTGGTGGAAGTTCCCATGGGCACACATCTGAGGGATATCATCTTCAAGATTGGCGGCGGCATCCCCGGCGGCAGGAAATTCAAGGCCGTCCAGACCGGAGGACCGTCCGGAGGATGTATCCCCGAGGACCTGCTGGATCTGGAAGTAGGTTTTGATGAACTCACCAAGGCAGGCTCCATGATGGGTTCCGGCGGGATGATCGTCATGGATGAGGATACCTGCATGGTGGATGTATCCCGGTACTTCATCGAATTTCTCACGGATGAATCGTGCGGTAAATGTACCCCATGCCGTGAAGGCTTGCGGCAGATGCTCAAGATTCTGACGAACATCACCGAAGGAAAGGGGAAAGAGGGAGACATCGAGCTGTTGGAGGCCCTGTCCGAGACAGCCATGGAAGCTTCCCTTTGTGCTCTGGGCAAGAGCGCCCCGAATCCGTTTCTAAGTACGCTACGCTACTTCAGAGAAGAGTATGAAGCACACATCAAGGACAAACGCTGCCCGGCCTTGTCCTGTAAGGAGCTGATCGCCTACCATATTGATCCGGCCAGGTGCCAGGCCTGCATGATTTGTTTTAAAAAGTGCCCTGCCGAAGCGATTGTCGGCGGCAAGAACAAGATCCATGTCGTTGACCAGGAGAAATGCACAAAATGCGGAACATGCTTTGAAGCTTGCCCCCCTCGTTTTGGCGCGGTAAAGAAAATTTCCGGCGAGCCTGTTCCGTCTCCTATCCCTGAAGAAGAAAGAATGATAACCCGAAAGGGCAAAGAAAAATGAGTGAAATCCTTTTACAGATTGACGGAAATGAAGTTAAAGCAAGGGAAGGGATGACCATCCTGGAGGCAGCCCAAAGCGCGGGGATAGCCATCCCCACGCTCTGTCACCATGAAAAACTGGAACCTTTCGGAGGATGTCGCCTTTGCATCGTTGAAGTGGAAGAACGCGGTTGGACAAAGCTCGTTGTTTCCTGCGTTTACCCGGTTGAAAAAAATCTGATCGTCAGAACCCGATCCGAGAAGGTGGATAGAATTCGCAAAATGATTCTGGAACTGTTGATGGCACATGCACCGGATGCCTTCGAATTGGTGGATTTGGCCAAGGAGTATGGTGCGGACAGAGACCGTTTTGAAAAAGAGGCCTCATTTTGCATTCATTGCGGGCTGTGTGTCAGATACTGTGCCGAGGTCAAAAAGAAGAACGCCGTTGGATTTGTGGATAGGGGAATCCGGAAAGAAATCAGTTTTATTCCGGAAATCGCCGCCAAGGAGTGCTGGAACTGCAAGGAATGTTTTCCGCTTTGTCCGACAGAGGCGCTGCAAGCAGCTTTCGTTTTGACCCAAGCGCTTTTTGCTCCCTCGCCTTCTTCCAAATCCGCGTCAGAGGAATAAGGAACTTATTCCATGTGCGCCCCTATCCATTGTTCAACGTCCTGAAGCACCTTGGGGTGTTCGGGTTCATTGTATACTTCATGGTAGAGGTCGTCATAGATTTTGATCTCTTTGTCGGCGGAGCTTACCGAGTCATACAGCATTTTGGCTCCGGCTGGATCGACGATCCAGTCCGCGCCGCCCTGCAGAATCAGAATCGGCAGTGTGATTTTTCCGGCTTCGCTGCTGATCCGCTGCATGGCTTTCATTACTTCAGCAGCCAGCCCTACCGTGGTTTTTCCCTTGTACACCAGGGGATCATCAATATAAGCCTGAACCACGGCCGGATCCCGGCTCACTCCATCGGGTGCCGTCTTAAACAGCCCCAGCTTGGGCATCAGGGCTGCCAGCATTTTTCCGATAAAAACGGTGATCGGTGAGACATTGCCGGGTATTTTGACGCTCGGTCCGGAAAGGATTGCCCCTTTCAGCCCGGCCTGGTGGTCCAGCAGGTATATCGCGCTGATCAGTCCTCCCATGCTGTGCCCAACCAGAAAAATCGGTTTATCGGCCTGCCGGGCTTTTATCCTGTCAAAGTGTGATTTGACATTTTCGATGAAATCTTCGAATCGGTCCACATATTTCCGGGTGCCCCCGGATTTGCCATGTCCGGGGTGATCCATCCCATAAACCGCAAAACCCATCGGCACAAAATGATTGACCACGTTTAAATATCTGCCGCTGTGTTCGCCTAATCCGTGGACGATCATCAGCACCGCTTTCGGCTCGCTTTCGGGCAACCAGCATTGGTGATAAATGCGGGTACCACGAACACCTTCAAAAAACCCTTCCTGATGATTCATCCTTGATGACTTCCTGTTTTAGGTGGTGTCTGGATACTTACCCGTTGACGCAGCTTTGCCGGATAACGCCACACGAATTCCGGGTTCGTTTTGCCGAAATCAGGCTATTTGCGGCATTGATTCTCAATCAAGGATTTCATGGACATGAGCTGCTCCTGATCCTCCTGAGTACCTTCAGCATCAAAGACCTTTTCAGAAGCAGTGGCCGGATCCGAGACATAGGTGGCAGTGCTGACAACGCGAAGCGTATCCGGGGCATTCTGAGGGAAGAAAGAAATTGTAACGCGCTCTTCCGCCGGGCCGCCGTAAAATGTGCGATACCAGAAAGCGGAACTGTTGGTCGTGGTCTTGCCGGCCACGATTTGCGTATTCGACACGTTTCGAATCGTATAGCCCTGATTGATATAACTGTTCATAAAAACAGACCGGACGCAGTCGAATTTGACGTTGGTCAGTATGAGCTCCGGATTGCCGGATGCGGTATCGGGTGGGGGTATGGATGCGCAACCTGCAATCAAAAATACAAAGACTATGAGGATGATTCGCGGCATGGTTTCCTTCCTTCCTTTTTTTCTTTCTGCAAACACAGTGAAAAATGGGAGTCGATCATTTTGTGCCCTGATCCTTAATCATCTCGATTTCCAGATTGATAAATACCGTGTCGTCAATCATCATTCCGCCTGTTTCCATGGACTTATTCCAGTTAAGTCCGAAATCCGTGCGGTTGATTTTTGTGGTTGCCGAGGCGCCGCAACGGGTGTTGCCCATGGGATCCTTGATTTCGCTGGTGGGTCCGTCCACATCCAGCACAACCTCACGTGAAATGCCGTGAATCGTAAGGATACCAAGAAGTTTCAGTTGCCCCTTCCCGATTTGGGTCACTTTCCCGGATACAAACGTCATGGTCGGGTATTTGGCTGCATCGAAGAATTCATTGCTTTTCAGATGCTCATCGCGTTTGGCGACTCCGGTGTTGATCGAATTAATTTCAATGGTGACATCCACGGCTGATTGCGCCATGTCCGTTTCATCAATTCGGACCACGCCTTTCACCTTGCCGAATGTGCCGTTGACATTGGCGATCATCATGTGGCGGATCTTGAACTGGACATTTGAATGATCCGGATCGATCGTCCAGGTTGACACCGCCATTGCCGATGAAGAGATCAGGCAAATCGAAGCTATTGTAAGAATACGCAGGATTCTGTTCATGATTTCATCTCCTTTCGGGATCGGTTCAATCTAATCCCAACTCCTCCTGGATGCGAGCGGTTTGAGGTTATCGAATGCTTTCCACTGGGTCAGTAGTTGCCGTCGATCACCTCCGCAAGCACGCCATGACATTGTTTCGGATGCAAGAACGCGAAGTACCTGTTCAACTCCCTGGCAAACCGTGGTTTCCGGTCAATCAGCCTCGCTCCGTTTCTTTTGAGCAGGTCGAGAGATTCAACGGTATTATCTACGTTCATTGAGAATACCATAATCCCTTCACCATGTTTGTCAATAAATTTGGCGACCTCGCCGGTTCCATCGATGTCTTCCATGATTTCAAGAGCCGTTTGGCCGATCATGTAATACGCCACGTTGATCTTCTCGTCATCGTCGGAATACCGTCCATCGACTTCCCATCCGAACATTTGCCTGAAATCCGCTTCAGCTTCCTTAAGATCTCTGACAGCGATACTGATATGGTCGATATAATTTGGTTTCAGCTTTTCCGGCATGCTTTCTCCCTGTTTTCAGGCTGGACCCCGTCGGCATCAAAGGCTTCTTTCCAGGTTAATGGTTTCGGAAGGGCTGAACTGGTTCGCGGTAAAGAAATGGGTCAGTTTGGAATCTTTACTGTCGACCAGGGTGTTTACTTTTTGAACGCCGAGACTTCTTAAATGAGCCATGAATTCATTGATCAACTGCGCGCCGATACCCTTTAGCCGGCAAGAGGGATCAACGCCGATGGTATCCAGGGTGGCTTGCTGCTGAAAAATACCGAATTCTCCCATATAGAGTTCTCCCATTATAAACCCCACCACCGTTCCATCTTCTTCCTCCGCTACAAGAGACGTGGGCAAATATTCCTTGGATTTAAAAAGCCTTTCAAACTTCATTTCATAGTACTCCGGCCGGGAAGCCTTGAGTACTTTCTGATCAATTCCAACCACGGCGTCAAAATCATCCGCCTTCATGAGTCTGATTTTAATGGTGCTCTCGTTCATGGGGCCTCCTTTCTCTTGATGGTTATATCTTGAGATTCAACGACAACGGCCTGTTAATGTGCCTATAGAAGATACAGCTGTTGTCTTGCCGGAAAACACTAGTCCAAATCGAGCTTTGCTTGACATTGGTTACACTTTACAACGCCCCGGAAAACTTTATTGCCGCATTCGGGACAAATATAGCGGGCTTCTTCATCTTCAATCCATTTATCCGTACCAAATTCCCGCCAATACGGAATCGCCCGCAAAATAACCTTTTTGCCGACTGCCATGGGAAAATCGTCAATGTGCTGGCAAGGAAATTCATCGCACTGATGACACCCCGTGTAGCCTTTTTCCTGGGTGCATTCCCGGATCTCACACTGCTTGCAATGCATGAACAGATCATTCGACAAGCAGCCACTGCATTTCATGTTTTCAGTTGAAAGCGTTTCATGACCAGGAAGCGTGCCCTTGCCGGGGACATTTCCCTTGTAAAGACCCACCAACCTTTCCTTGAATTTTTGGTTGTTATCACGATGCGCCATATAAATGGCGCAGACGCCGCAATAAAGCCCGCAAGGAGCAATAAAATCCGGATTTATATTCATAATTCTAATCCTTTCGATTTACCATTTTCCGATATTACAAAAGCATAACGATAAAACTATCAATACCCATCCCTTATGTTGCCTGGCTGTCTGAGTTGAAGGCATTGTTCGCACCGGTTTCAGACGATTAAGGCCGAAATTTTTTAATTTGCATGTCTTTGAATATTTTATAATGTTTGTCATTTCCTGTTAGAATGGGTAGCCCGTAAGCAATCGCCGTGGCTCCTATCAAAGCATCCGCCAGTCGAATGGAATGGCTTAAATAATGTTGTTCTACAAAGAACATTGCTTTAGCTGATATCTCTTCTGAAATATAGAGAATTTTTGAGTTCCAAACGTGGAGAGCCTTACGGAGATGATTCAGCTCATTCTTGTTTCTCATGCCTTGAACCAATTCCATATATGTCACTACAGAAATAAAGAAATTCTTTGAATTCTTGATAGCTTCAAAAGCCTTTTCATTCCCTTTCATGTACCAGACGAGGACATCCGTATCGATAACCATTTAGAATCTCCCTTTTCTTAAATCCCTGACATATTCACCAACGTCTTGGATCACATCGTTATCTTTCCAGATTCCAAACAATTCGTTTTTTGTGATTTCCTTCATTTTTTCTGTGTAGGGAATAAGTTTGGCGCGAGGCTTGCCGCGAAAAGTGATGACAACTTCCTCGCCCCGGTTGACCGTATCAAGTAGTTCTTTTGAGTGGAATCTGAGATCTTTTGCAGTTGCTTTCATGACACCCTCTCCGTCTGTTAAAGTTTACACTACGAAATATAAACTTTAAGAAGACGCATGTCAATACGCAACCTTATGCGTATTGTAGTCAGGCTTTCGATCTTGTTTGTATAATGCCCTATACTCCTGTTGCAAGCTCTGCGGCCAGTGACCGGATATGCCGGTCGTCGGTCCCGCAGCAGCCACCCAGAATCTTCAAACCCAGTTCTCGGTGCAGCGCGGCGACGGACTTGCCAAAGGTTTCCGGATCTTCCTCTACCAGGCTGGTGCTGTCGTTAAGATCTTCAGGGCTGAGGGCCGCGGTATTGGCCAGCAGACCGATGACCCGTTGCCGGACAAGAAATGAGGAATTGGTTTTGTGCATCAGCGCTGCCCTGGCAAAGGTGACATGGGTGCAGTTGATCAGATAGGCCAAAGGTCGCGGTGTCACGGCGGCATCCATTGCAGCGACAGCCTCTTTCAGCGGTGTACCATCCAACAGCGTCCCTTCGGGGCGGACAACGAAACTAATGATGTACGGCTTGCCGGTGGCGGCAAGAGCCAAGGCAAGGCCGGTTGCCTCGCTTAAGGCCGGAAGCGTGGCTGCGAGAAGGAAATCACACCCTGCGTCAGCCAGCTTCCCAGCCTGCCAGGCGTGAAACGTCTGCGCCGCGTCAACAGCCAGCGCGTCGGCAGGACTGTAGGCATCTCCGCGGCAGCTCATCAAACCGCAGATGACAACTTTCTTTGCGTACTTGCCGTAACGCTTCCGCAGCGCATCCAGAAACCTGAGATTGTCGCCGTTCACATCGACTCCGGCATAACCGGCCGCATCAATTCGTTCCCGGTTCGCCCGCCAGGTCGGGGTGGACAAAAGGAGCGGCAAGTCGAACTCGCGACCGATGTCCAGGTACTGCCGGCATATGGTCTCCAGGGCCGCGCGTTTAGCATCCTCATAGATAAAGGCCGAATTGACCAGAAAAGGGTCGAGCTCCAGGTCGCCACTTCGTCGAAGGCGTTCGATGACCGCCCCCTCGCCGAGGATGCGGGGTGAGCTCCGAAGAAATTCCGCGATAGAGATAGTGTTCATTTATAGTAACGCTCTTTGTATGGTTCCTGGACGATCGGTCGGCACGGGGTACTCTGCCAGATCATGGCTTCCCGACATTTCAGGATGCGGTCAAGCCGACCCTGTGCCTGCAACCGAAGGTAAATCTGATGCCAGGCGCATGGGATCTCGTCGGCCTCGCTGATTTCACATAAACCGTCATGGGTGCCCCCGCAGGGACCGTTAAAGAGGCTCTTGGCACATCGGGTGACGGGACAAATTCCGCCCGTGTACCCCAACACGCACTCACCGCAGGCTCTGCATCGTTCCTCATAAAGCCCTACATCCCGGTCGATGCCGATGGCCACGGTATTGACGGCCGGATATACCGGGATATTCGGGTAACGTTCGGCCAATAACTGGGCTCCAGCCCCGCAAGCCATGGACAGGAACGCATCGAAACCAGCAATCAGATCGTCGAGTTCCTCCAGGCAGAGCGGGTTGCACTGGCGCTCCACCGTATAACCTTCGATGCGCGCAATCACTTTTTCGAGCTTAAGGTTCAAATTCAGTTCGGTACAAAGGACTTGAACCTCCTTGTGTCCCCCGACCAGACAGACGGACACACACCCGCCGCATCCTACATTGAGGATTCGCCGATGGTGTCGAACGGTTTCCAGTATTTCATTCAGCGGTTTTCGTGTTGCTTTGACCATGGATTCGTTTTTCCCCACCCCGATGCATTTTCAAAATCCGGCACCACATTCTGAGATCGGCAGATGCGCCGCACCAGAGCGATCATTTCCGGGATATTAATCCCCAAGGGGCAGTAGCACCGGGTGCACAGCACACAGCGTCGCCAGGCGATATGGCACATGCCTTCAAGTTCCTCACGCCGGACATGCCCTTTCTTTCGGTATAAAGTTCCGAGGGTATGGATAAATTTATGGGACGGCATGTATTCGGGCCTTCGGTCCCTGGCCACATACAGAAAACAGCTCTCGGCGCATAGGCCGCAATGGGCGCAAACCCTGAGTGCCATCCGCATGGCAAATTTGTGCTTTTCAAGAAGGGTCCACACGGCAGCACCGTTAATATCCGCTGAAATCGATTTCCCGGAGGCGGCAGTCGTCTCAATCTCTTTTTCAGCCACGCTTACAGCCCTCCCTTAATGGCAAAAGGTTCCCTGGGGTGGCAGTCGATGCACAGCCGGGGACCACTCTTGCGTCCCGATTTTTGGAGTTGCGTGTGGCAGCCAAGGCACATTTTGTGAAAAACGGTCTGCAACTGGCAATTGGACCCAGGGTTGTGGCAGGTGGTGCATTTGGCCGCAGGCGATCCCTCCTCAAGCTCTGATTTATCCAGTATATTTTTTTTGTCCTTGTACCGGTGGTGGCAGTCCAGGCAATCGAAATCGTTCATGTGTTTCTGATGCGAGAAACGAACCGGATGCTGGCGCGGGTGGCCGAATACCTTGCTGTGATTCAGCAGAATTTCATCCGGCTGAGCCCTCAGGGATTCGACCGGCATCAAACCCGCGATGATCAAGCATGCCATGTATTTGAAGATTGGAGAAGCCACAAATATCCCTTTGGCAAGTCACGTCCAGGTTCTGCGTCCGGGTCCAAAACTCAACTCTCCGGCCAGAAGGATCCGGTTGATAAAAAACATGACCATATGGATGAATTTGGTAAAGGGGGCCACAACCAGCAGAACCTGTGCGGAAAGGATGTGGCACATCACCAGTGTCTTGTAGTCAAACACCGCATGGACAGCCAGGAATCCGGTCACAAAAGGACCGAGTGCAATCCCCCAAATCAGGTAGTCATAGCGCGTTGTGATGGCGCGAACCCTCCTGACAAAAAGCCGGCGCATCAAAAAGACAGCGCCACAGGAAAACACCACCCCGCATAAAAGGTCCGTATCACGGTCGGACAGAACATGTGGACAAAGGGTCAGGCCCCAGAGCTGGCCCATGATCGAATTATGATGCAGCAGAAAAACCGGAAGTATGAAAACGCACACATGAAACAAGCCGGTGCAGATGGCCATCAGGGGATTGACGCCCCACAGGGTCACCCGCCATGCCGCCAGTCGGGCCATCCATCTCTCTCTGGCTGAGCGGAGATCGGACCTTTTTGCATATCCGTATGGCGGTGTCAGGCGAATGCGCGGTCGCCGGCGGCTATGGAAAAAGAAACGGGCAATCTGAAACGCCATTCCGGAAATGAACACGAAAAAGGCGCACCAGGCCATGGGACCTCGGATGATCTCATACATGGGTGCCGATAAACAGCCAACGTAGAATCCAGCGGTTCTTCGTTGAGTTGGAAAACGCTTCAGGATTTCGCTCAATTCGGTCAGGTCTGGTTTCAATTAAGGTGTTTTTCATGTTCGTCTCTGCAAGATAACAGGTGCATGGGTTGTTTTATTGCCTCGGTTTCTTCATTATATCAGAGATGGTGATTTTTCAAAGACATTTTATCACTGTTATTACAAAGGTGCAGACCGAATGCCGACAGTTTTTTTGACAGAAGTTTGAGTCGTGTTTATTTTTGGCTTAAATATTGGGGAATCCTTAATAGCGGCATATAATGGCTTAAATACTGAATGCGGGTGGTTGTAATCAACTATTATTTGAGGGGGGAGGGAGTCCAGACAATTTCCTTTTATTATGACTTAAGTTTCGCACATGAAAAATGACATGTCAGGGTCCGACCCCGAAAACGGCCGGCTGTAAATCAAGTTTATTATTACGGAGGTACATCCTATGCAAACGCATTTGAGAGGTGTCCGATTCATAAAGGTAACTTTTTTGTTAATGATCGCAGTCTTTACCATTGCCGGCTGCGGGGGAAGACTGTTCACCTATAAAGGAGACAAGGTAACCCAAAAGGATCTCATGGTCCAGCTTAAGGATGGGAATCAACAAGGGGAATGGAAAACCAACGAACTGGCGATAAAATATCAATACCGGATGACGCCTGAAACTTTGATGTTTGCTGGAACCACCGAACTGGTCGGTGGATTTGCGACAGGATTTACCAATATTACACACCTGGCAGTCTACCTGTTATTTCTCGACAACCAGGGAATAGTTATAGAAAACGTCCTTATTTATGCGGGACAAAATAATATTTCTCTGCATATTCCCATGGGTTTTGAAAGAACAATACCCATACCTGATAGAGCCCAAGCAATTTCATTTGCTTATGATGGAGAGTTGGCGGATTCGGGACGAGATGGCGGAGCAGCTTATAACATTTGGTTATCACCGTCCAGACAATGAAATCGAAAACTGGGGCTATTCCCCTTCAATTCCCGCAGCAGCAGGATAAAATCCTGAAATGATCTCACCTACGTACATGCGGTGGTAATCATTTTCCGGATAATTGGTTGCAATCCCCGGCTCAAGAAAATTAGCAGGTTCCAAGTCCTGGTAATAAATTTTTCTGCACTCGATAACCAGCTTGGCTTCTGTAAAATATATGGGTTGCAGTCCTCGCAATTTCAGACACCGACCCACGGGTTTTTTAAATTAAACGAGGCCTCCGAACCCGTTAGGGATACCCTCAAAATGCTTGGAATCCCTTTACCGGTGGGTTTTTTTGGCCTTCGCACCCTCTCTGAAAGCCAGCCAAATCTGTAGACACACGCCTGTTTTTTATGATCGCTGTAGAATTCCGCGTGAAACGGCTTCGCGCGGAATCGTGTGCTTTCTTAGCCGGAACCCAAGTTTTGCAATATGACGACCGGGCTAGAAGCCGACCTGGTCCAGTCCTTTTAGGCCGAGCAGCTTGCGGGCTTCAGTCGGTGTGGCCGGTTCGATTTCAAGTTCCCTGGCAATGCGAATGATTTTAGCGACCTGTTCAGCACTGCTTTTGGCGTGGACGCCTTTTCCTATGAAAAGATTGTCTTCCAGTCCAACCCGAACATGGCCGCCCATGAGCAGAGAGGCGGTGCACATGCTAAACTGGTGTTTGCCGGCAGCACAGACCGACCACTGAAAATCGCCTATCAGGTCGCGGGCAGAGTTGTATAGAAACATCAGATTGTTCACCGTGGGTTGCATGCCACCCAGAATTCCCAGCACGAACTGCAGATATACCGGTGTATTAACGTACCCTTTTTGAATCATGAAGGCCAGGTTGTTCAGCATCCCAGCATCATAAATTTCAAATTCAGGTTTGACACTCTCCGTTTTAAGAACGGATGCAAATTCTCGCAGTGTTTTAAATGTATTGGGAAAGATCAGGTCTTCGGTCATCGCCAGGTAAGGCTCTTCCCAATCGAACCGGAAATCTTTTTTATTCTCAAGCACCTGAAACAATGCAAAGTTGATCGATCCGGCATTCAAGGATGCCAACTCGGGACTGTATTTTTTCACTGGTGCCACCCGTTGTTCTGATGTCTGGCCCAGTCCACCACCGGTCGTTAGACAGATCACCAGATCCGAATGCTGTTTGATTTCAGAAATCACCGCGCCGAAAAGATTCAGGTCTGACGATGGTTTACCCGTTTTCGCGTCGCGGACGTGAATATGCACCACCGCAGCCCCTGCCTCATGGGCTTTGATTGCATCTTCTGCAATCTGATTAGGCGTGATTGGAAGATACGGAGACATACTAGGCGTGTGAATACCTCCAGTGATGGCCGCTGTAACAATTAATTTGCGCATATATTCCGCCTATAGTCCAAAGTAGAGAAATGTCGGATTATCCATGCTTCGGTTCATCGTCCTGAGCTTTTATTGGGTTCAAATTATCTTGGCGCAGTGAGAGGAATTTCAACAAAGTTTTGTCGCGCTGTTTTACAAATCCTCTGAGTTTTGAAGGTGGCCAACTGTGAAATCCCTGGCCGGTTTTAGCTCCCAACTTTTTATCGCGACACATTTCGCTTAGAACCGGCGAAGGCTCAGTTGCAGATGATAAAAAGGGGAAAAGATACGCATGCACCTCCCGGGACAGGTCAATCCCAGCGAGGTCAGCGGTTTCCAGTGGCCCAAGGAACGCGCAACGCAGACCAAATCCATTTTTAACCACCTTGTCGATGTCTTCCGGACTGGCGATCCCCTTTTCAACCATCGATACCGCCTCACGCCACATGGCATGCTGCAATCGATTGCCGAGGAAGCCGGGAACATCTTTGAACACTTTCACCGGATCTTTCCCTGCAGACTCAAGCAGCGCACAAACAGTTTCAAAAGTTTTTTCCGAAGTTGCTTCTCCTTTGATCACTTCCACGCAGGGTAAAACCTGTGGAGGATTCCAGAAGTGAGTTCCCAGAAAGCGATCACGATGCTTCATTCCATGGCTGATTTCAGTGATGCTTATGGCTGAGGTATTGCTGCACAGAATTACGTCGGAGGCAACATGCGTTTCTATCTCTCGAAACACGGAAATCTTGAGATCTAACTTTTCACTGATGGCTTCAATTACCACATGTGCACTGTCCGCAATACCCGTCAGGTTTTTGCAGAGAGTGATGTTGGCCAAACCCGATTCAACTGTTTTCGATGTAATCATCCCCAATTCTTCAAAAACAGCAGCATTTTCCCTTATACGATTCGGGACATCGTTTAATGCTTCTTGATCGACGTCGAAGATATTTACTTGATAGCCCCGGAAAGCAAAGACCTGCGCGATACCATGACCCATAAGGCCAGCGCCGACAATTCCGATGGTCTTTATGTCAGAGAGTTCCATGATGCGTTCCTTTCCGTGAAATTCGATAGCGTGCTAATCGTTGAAAAATTCAGGAGCCATTTCTACGGTAAAGGGGTCGTCATCCAGCAAGCGGACGGCCAGGCCCTGTATTTTTGGCAGTTCATATGCAAAAAAGTATTTGAACGTATATAGCTTCCCCTGATAGAAGTTTTTCTGCGACGGAGATGACTTGCCGTTCAATTCCCGCTGGGCCGTTAGCGCTTGCAGCAGCCACTGCCAGGCGATCGCCACAATGCCGAAAAGCTCCAGATAAAGTGTTGCGTCGGCAAGGAATATTTCGGGTATATTTTGTGGGATTTTAGCGCTTAAGTGATGTGTCACCCGTTCGAGCAGGGACAGTGCATCCTCAAGTTTTTGTCCACTGACATTAAGGGAATCAACCCCTTTACTTGAGTTGATCGAATCCCTGGCTTCGGCTAAAAAGTGTTTGTACGCCTTACCATCTTGCATGATCACCTTACGGCCGAGCAGATCAATGCCTTGAATGCCGGTGGTGCCTTCGTGTATCGCATGAATACGAACATCACGATAAAATTGTTCGACCGGAAAATCCTCACAATAACCGTAACCGCCAAAACATTGCAGTGCCTGACTAACGGCCAGAATGCCCATTTCGGAAGGGTAGGATTTGGCCACAGGAGTCAAGATGTCCAGTAGCAGTTCCCACTTTTGTTTGTCTTCGCCCGTTGCTATAAGCGCCTTGTCGGCATAAAGGCTGCATTGTATCAGAAGGGAAAGCGCCCCCTCGACGATGGCCCGCTGAAACAACAGCATCCGTTTGACATCTGCATGTTCGATGATCGGTACCGGTGGTGCAAGCGGATCTTTATTGGACGCCTTCCGGCCTTGAGGACGTTCGCGGGCATATTCCAATGCAGCATAATACGCGGCCGAGGCAATGGCGGTTGCACCCAATCCCACACCGATCCGGGTCTCGTTCATCATCTGGAACATATAAAATAGACCCTTGTTGGGTTCCCCGATGAGATAGCCCTGGCAGTTGTCTTTTTCACCGATGCTGAGTTCGACAATCGGTGTGCCGCGATATCCGAGTTTGTGATAGACCTGCGAAACGGCGATGTCGTTGTCAACAAGGATGCCGACCGAATCCAATCGTTTTTTGGGGACCACAAACAAAGAAATCCCACGTACGCCCGGTGGTGCCCCCTCGATCCTGGCCAACATCAGATGCACCACATTTTCCACGCCATCATGGTCGCCGGCGGAAATGAAAATTTTCTGTCCTTGAATCCGGTAGTCGCCATCACCGGTGGGAATGGCCCCAGTTGTGATGTCGGTTAGAGAACTGCCGGCGGCGGGCTCGGTTAGGGCCATGGTTCCCTGCCACTCGCCATTTAGCATTTTAGGTACAAAGGTGGCAATCAGGTCTCGCGAACCGAATGATACGATCAAACGCGCCGCTCCGCTGGTCAGGTCCGGGTATACACCAGCGGAATAGTTAGCGGCGAAAAAGATAAAGCGGCAGGCACTTGCGACGGTGATCGGCACTTGCTCACCGTCGACATCGGTCGGGAAACTGGCACCAATCCATCCACCTTGACCCAGCTCCTGCATGATTTGTTTGACAGCAGGGTGAACCTTGACCTGTTTGTCAACGAGCTCCGGCGGATGTCGATCCATCTCCTCCAGGCAGGGCCACATCAGATTCCGGGCAAGCTTCACCGTTTCGTCCAACACCATGTCGAACGTTTTACGATCGTGCTGTCGGTAGTATGGAAACCGAGAAAGAGCAGTTATATCAAATACATCGTATAGTAAAAATTTGAGATTACGTTCACTGACAAACTTGGCGACCACGACATCTCCTTTATAGATAGTGGAATTAGGGGTCGAACCGGGGGCTATTCTCGGCGATACACGCACCTTATCCGGCTGTTTCAGATAGATCGGAGGCTATTTTACGATGGACCTATTTCACTGTCAGAACTGGGCAGGGCGCATTCAAAATCACAAATTGCGCGGTGGAACCAAACATCAATTTGCCGACTTTCGATCGCTTTTTGATGCCTATGATCAGTTCGTCAGCATCTTTTTCCCGTGCGAACAGCACGATATCTTCTGCGGCTGGCAAACCACGGATCAAAAGATGGGTTTCGCACGAAATCCCTTGGGATTCGAAGCGTTCTTTGACTTTGTCGAGGCTTGCTTCGGCTTTTTGAGCCTGGGCCTTGATTTCCCCCGACGAGCCCCCTTCCATCGATGTCACCACGAGGATATGTGCCTGGAATGCCAGCGCGTGGCGTTTCGCAATTTCAAGGGCAATCTTGGCCGCACTAGAATCATCATAGGCTAGGATGATGTTCATTTATTTACTCCTATATATCGGCCGAGCGATCATGATAGGCTCGTAGCAGGTCGCCCGGACGATTTCTGGTCATTCACCTGAATATATTTATTTCAGTCCTGCACAGCCGGTTTGAGCCACAGGGATGGAAATATCTTCAGCCGAAATCATTGTCGGTGTGCCAACAAAAGGATGATCGAAAAACGGAGTTTTGGCTACCATCTCCGCCACCCAGGCAGGTGTCTGAACCTGGTGATCTTCAGGGCGCATGTACTGCACCCCGGCAGGTCCATCGTATGTCAAACCTTCCCAGGCCTTGATGACGGCATCGACATCATCGGCCGTTCCCGCTTTCTTGACCGCCTCGGCCCAGAACATAACCGCAAGGTAAGACTTGGCATACAGCCATGAGGGAAAATATCCATTGGCCTTGTGATAGGCAGCGATGAAATCCTTGTTCTTCTGGGAGGGTATGCTGAGCATATAGACCTCTGCGGTGACATTGCCAATAACCGCTTCGGGATCCCCGATCGCCTGGATGGCGATGAAATCATTGAGAAAATAACAGGCAAACTTGGCATTTAGCCCCATGGGTTTGGCCTGCTTGATCAACAGTTGCAGATCGTTTCCCCAGTCAGATGTAAATATAATATCCGGCTTTGCGGCAATAATCTGTGTAATATAAGGAGCGTAATCGATTTCGCCAATTTTGTGGTAAAGCTCTCCAACCAATTCCACCTTAGGGTTCAACTCCATGAGCTTCTTTTTAAAGGCCGCCACAGCCTCATGCCCGAAGCTGTAATCCTGTGCAATCATGAATACACGCTTTTTGCCGTTATCGGCAACCCATTTAGCCAAAGCATTGGAATGCATGTCGGTATTCAGACAGGTCCGGAAAAAGTTTCGGCTGCAGTTTTCCCCGCTCATGCTTGCGGTTTCTGCTCCCCAGGAAATCGCAATCGCATTGTTTTCCTTGGCAACCGCGACCATGGCGGCCATAACAGCGCTGCTGGCCCCCTCACCGAAATATTTGATATTCTCTTTGAGGATTGCATTGCGCATTTTTCGGGTAGCCACATCCGCCTTAATTTCTGAATCGAATGAAAAGATTTGGACTTTGCGACCAAGCAGTCCGCCGTTGCGGTTGATTTCATCGGCCGCTGTCTGCGCTCCGGCAAGATAGCGGTCGCCGATATCCTTGAAACTGCCTGAGCTTGGCTCAATAACGCCGAATTTAATGGGATCCGCAGCCTGCATCGGCGCGGTAAAACAAAAGACCAGCACAATCGAGATTAATACCAAATAAAACTTCCGTTGCATGTTGTACTCCTTTGTTCATGGTTGGTCATCATTAACGATAGAGGCCATATTGACGCGAAGGTTCAGGACAACAGTTCAAACTTGGATCTGGGTAATACATGCCTGTTTTTGGCCTGCCGCGTCTGTGAAATAGCGCGCTGCCGGCTCATTTCCACCCCCTTTCCATACGTTTCTGTCGAAAATGAGATACTATCTGTCACCAGTCTATACCTCCAGGTATTGCCTGCGAAGATCCTTGGCGGTGATCAGCGCTTCGCGATCGCCTTCGAAAACGATGCGGCCCTTTCCCATAATATAGAACCGGTCGGCCAGCTTGATTGCTGCATTGAAGTTTTGTTCGACAAGAAGAATCGTAACTCCTGCCCGGCTGATATTTAACAACATTTCCATCACCATTTTGACAATGAGGGGGGCCAGTCCTTCGGTAGGTTCGTCAATCAGCAGCAGTTCCGGGTTGCCCATTAGCGTGCGTGCCATTGTCAACATCTGCTGTTCGCCGCCTGAAAGATGATTTCCCATCTGATTTTTTCGTTCATAGAGTCGAGGAAAAAATTCATATACCCGATTCAGATCCCACACAGGACCATCTCCCGATGGCTGACGGCGTCTTCCCTGAATTCCCATCAGAAGATTTTCTTTCACCGTCAGACCGGCAAAAATCCGCCTTTCTTCTGGGACAACACCGATCCCTTTGCGGGCGATTTGAAAAGGTTTCTTTCCTGCCAATTCATCCCCATTGAACCGAATGCTCCCGTTTCTTGGCTTAACGATACCCATGATCGAATTCAAGGTCGTGGATTTGCCCACACCATTGCGCCCTAGTAGGCAGACGATGTCACCCTGGTTCAATTGCATCGAAACGCCATGTAGGATATGACTTTTTCCGTAGTAGCTGTGAATCTCTTCCACCTGCAGTAACATCACTCGTCCTCTCCGAGATAGGCATCTTTGACGCGTTGATCGTTCCGTATGGACTCAGGCGTTCCTGACGCCAGGATTATTCCATGGTGCAGAACGGAAATGGTATCGGCCAACGAGAAGATAACATTCATATCGTGTTCGATGATCAGAAGGGTCCGACCGGCTGTGGCTGCTTCAATTAGGCCGATGGCCACCTCGGTCTCTTCGCGTGTCATGCCGGCGGTGGGTTCGTCCATGAGGATCAAATCGGGATCAGTTGACAAGGTAATGCCGATTTCCAGGGCACGTTGCTGGCCATAGGACAGCTCGCCTGCAGGTATGTCGCGTACGTCAGTCAACCCTATTTGTTCCAGAATGGCTTCGGTTCGGCGATTGACGGCCTTCATGCGTTCAGGGCGTTTGAAAAGGTTGTAGCGCAATCCGTGAAGGCTGCGAACGCCTGCTTGAACATTTATGAAAGTGCTCAGGTTCTGAAAAACATTGGTTATCTGGAAGGAGCGGCACATGCCAAGCCGGTTGCGGGCATGTGGCGGAAGTGAACCGATATTTTTATCTTTGAATTCAAGATACCCCCTGGACGCTTTAAACCGCCCTGAAATGATGTTAAAAAGAGTGGTTTTTCCGGCACCATTGGGACCGATTACGGCATGCCGCCCTCCCTTTTGGACATTGATGTCCACACCGGCGAGAATTTCAAGGCCATTAAAGTCCTTGTAGACTTGTTTAACTGCCAATAATGTCACGACCAGGTCCCTTCATATCCATAGGTGAACGATCGATCGCATTGGGTTGCCATCGGTTACGGAGCCAACTCACTCCGGCAATGATAATGCCGGAAACCCCTTTCGGTGCGTACATCACCATAATGATGAAAATAAGCCCCATGAAAAAAGGCCATCGATCTGTATACTCACTTAAAAAGTTCTGCACATAGATATAGAAAGCGGATCCTACCAATGGTCCGGCAAAGTAACCGGTTCCCCCGATAAAAGTTATCAAAAGAACGGTAGTTGTCATTCCCACGCTGATGGCATCGACGGAAACGAACTTGAAATGCAGCGTGTAAAACGCCCCGGCCAGACCAGCAAAACACGCAGTAAAGGTGAACAGTATCAAACGTGATACGGCAGTGTTGTATCCGATGAATTGCATTCGGCCTTCGTTCTCACGCATCAGAAGAACGGTCTGCCCCATGGCAGTACGGGTAAAATACCAGCAGGCGAATATCGATAAGCTCAGGACAATCAGTGTGATGTAATAAAAGGTGGTTATGTCTGAGGTGTTCAGGGTTACAAATCCCAGTTCAATATTTGGACGTTTGATGCTCAAGCCATCATTCCCTCCGGTAACGGAATACCACTTGAAGGCAATTGCAAAAAAAAGGCTGTTGAAAGCAAGGGTTAACAGCGCAAAAGGTGTACCCTTTACTTTCAGCAACAAGCTGCCCACAAGCAGTCCTACCGTCGAAGTGATCATAATTGCACATATCACCACGGCCCAAAAGGGTATCCCCGTCACCGAAGTCAATAATATCCCTGCTGTGTAAGCGCCGATACCGAAAAACATGGCATGGCCGAATGAAAGCATGCCGCCGTAGCCGAGAAGCAAGTTGTAGGTTACCGCATAGAGCGCATAAATTACGACTTCCGTCAGCAGATTGATTTGATAGCGGCTAATGGCAAAAGGCAGGGCGGCGAACAGCAAGAAACAACCCACCCATGCAACGCCGATGAATGTGCGGCGTGTGTTCATGATTGGTCGACTCCAAAAAGGCCCGACGGCTTAACGATCAGCACAGCCGCCATGAGCATAAAAATGAGTGCCATCGAGAATTTCGGAAAAAGTAAAACGCCAAAGGACTGCAACTCGCCGATGAGCAAAGAGGCCACAACTGTTCCTATAAGGCTGCCCATTCCGCCAATCACGATCACCACAAAGGCGATGATCAGAATATCATCTGCCATGGATGGTGATGTGGTCAGAAACGGTCCTGCAATGACCCCGCCTAACCCCGACAAGGCAGCACCAAAGCCGAAGACACCCATGAAAACCAACTGTACATTGACCCCCAGTGCGTCGACCATAGTGCGGTCGCTCACGGCAGCTCGGATAATGATCCCCAGGCGCGTTTTATAAAGAATAAGTGCCATGATGATCCCAATACAAATACTGACAGAAAGAACGAATAGGCGGTAAACAGGGTAGGTCACACCAAACAGGTTGATGCTTTCGGACAGAAAGCCGCCTATGTTGACCGATAAAGGGTAATTACCCCAGATCCACTTGACCGATTCACCAAGAATATAAGCAAGACCGAAGGTCAACAGCAGCTCATGGACATGACCGCCGGAATGCACCCGTCGCAGCAAAAACCGCTCCACAAGTGCTCCAATGACAAACAGCAGCAGGGGACAAATCAGCAGTGAAAGCCACAACTGTCCCGTCAACGTGAGAACTACATAGGAGAAATAGGCGCCCAGCATATAGAAGGAAGCATGGGCGAAATTCAAAACATCCATCATACCAAATACAAGGGTTAACCCAGAAGATACCAGAAAGAGGAGACCTGCATAGGCTAATCCGTGCAGAAAAAAGACTAAAATCTGTTCCATAGCGTTTCCTTACCGGTGGTAATGGGCTGATACAGCATTAGGATTTATAGCGAAACCAGCCGCGTCCGGTTTTACGACCCAGATGATGAGCAGTGACCCGTTGTTTAAGGATGGGCCTTGGTCGAAACCGTTCTCCATAGGATTCATGTAGAATCTGCTGAACCTGCAGGTTAAGATCATTTCCGGTAAGGTCCATCAGTGCATAGGGGCCGATTGGGTGGCCCAATCCAAACCGGCAGGCAATGTCGATGTCCTCAATAGAGGCTACGCCTTCTTCAAGAAGGCGGTTGGCCTCGATCCACATGGCGTGCAACAGACGGTTGACGGCAAATCCTGTCACGTCCTTGACGCGAATGGGCGTTTTCCCAATTTGGCGGCAGACGTCCATCATTGCCTCGACTGTTTCCTCTGTCGTATCCAGACCGGGTATAACTTCCACCAACGGCATCAACGACACCGGCGAAAAGAAGTGCATGCCGATAAATCGGCCAATGCGATCTTGACCAATGGCGGTAGCCAACGCTGTAATCGGAATGCTGGATGTATTGGTGGCAAAGGTGCACATGGATGGACAGATCGCATCGAGTTCCTTGAAAATTGCTTTCTTGACTTGCTCATTTTCAAAAACTGCTTCGACCACCAGCTTGCTTCCCTGGAAAAGATCGTACGCGCCGGTGGGGGTAATTCGATCCAGGATCGCCTGTTTATCATTGACACCGACTTTTGCCTTTCGCACCAGTCGGTCCAGAACTTCTTCCAGCCTGTTTTTCCCCTTTTCAGCCAGCTCAAGCGAGGTCTCTTTCAGGACTACTTTATGACCGCTCATAGCAAAGCAAAGGGCGATTTCTGCGCCCATCATTCCGGCCCCGATAATGCCTACGGATTCATCATCTTGCATGTGTGTCCTCCTGGCGATGCTCCCAGCGCTTTCGGGGCACAGAGGCATCGGTTGGAACTGCGATACGATACTTATCAATCATAAGCTTCGAGCTCGATATAACAGCTCAATTCCAGAATTAGCTCTTTTTAGGCGCTTTGCGCGGTGAAACAATCGCCTGGCCATCGATAACCATCTCTCCGTTCTGGTTTTCACAGGTTGTCTTCAGCGTTACCCGATTGGCTTCGCCATCGATCGAGAGAACTTCCACTTGCGCGGTAACCGTGTCGCCGATAAAGACGGGGGCTATAAAGTGAAGTTCCTGATTGATGTATACCGCCCCGGGTCCGGGCAACTGATTGGCCATTACGGCAGACAGAAAACCGGCCAGCAATATGCCGTGGGCAATGCGTGCCTTGAAAAAAGTACTTTCCGCATAGGTCTGATTAACATGGACTGGATTGAAGTCCCCGGTGATTCCTGCAAATAAATAGATATCGCTTTCGGAAACCGTCTTGCTGAAAGCGGCGCGTTCCCCGACCTCGAGTTCGTCAACTGATTTACCAATCATCGGATCCTCTCAATCCTTCGTTGTTTTCTGCGTTGTTTCGGCAACCTTCTGGTGATTCCATAGATATATGAATCTGGGCATCATATTTATTTGGCATTAATCTGGTGATAAGGAACTTGATTGAGGAGTTGATTAATTTAAAATACTATATTAGAAAACTTATTTATTGAGCAATATTCCATTTATATTGTCTTGTCAAGTTAAAAATATATACAAAAATTATAATTGGACCGACCTTTTCTATCTCGTATATCCTAATTAATATGGCTAATTAAATAGATATATGAATCTGAGCATCCTATTTATTTGGCATTAATCTGATGATAAGGAACTTGGTTGAGGATTTGATTAATTTAAAATATCATATTATATAACTTATTGATTGAACAATATTCTATTTTTTATTGCGTTGTCAAGTTAAAAATATATGCAATAACATTCTTATATAATGATATATTATCAATATTTATTTTAATTTGTAATTATTTATTGACAATAATATTAGAATGATATTCAATATTGTATAAATATGCTGTATTTTTTTTGTATATGTTCTAAAGCTTTTCCTGTTTACATCGACATGCGGAAGGGTTGAAGCTTCTGTGGAAATACCTATTCGGATATGTCTTCAATTTGCAGGAGAGATTTTTCACGATGAAAGACAAAAGACAGAAAATATTAGATGCTGCGGAGAGCATCATGTCCGCCAAAGGTCGCAGCGCAACGATCAACGAGATCAGCGCAATGGCAGGCGTTACCGATTCAATGCTGTACCGCTACTTTAAGAATAAAGAGGATTTGCTTTTTTCAGTGACCCAGGAGCGCCTCAAGGATGCCCTCGATAAATTGGAGGAGCAGCTTCAGGGCATCAAGGATCCGGTTAGTCAGCTCAGTAAGTTGATCTGGTTTCAGCTTTACTATCACGATACTCACCCGGACTATGCGAATCTTCTGCTTTTTGAATGCCGTTCAAGTAAGGACTTCATGCAGCATGTGGCTTACAGCCTGATTAAACGCTGGTCGTTCATCGCGAGACAGATTTTCCAGAAAGGAGTCGATGCTGGCTCTTTCCGTTCAGACCTTTCCTATCAAATCGTTCGAGACGCAATTTACGGACTGGTTGATATGGAAAATATCCAGAGTATGGTGGCCGGAGAGACGCCACAAGCACACACGGATCTGGATGCCATCCTGGATCTGGTGCTGCCCATGATTCGACCGGATACCGCGGCGAACCGACCGAAAAGCGACAAGGCGGATCGCATTTTGAAATCCGCTTTAGTCGTTTTTGCTGCCAACGGTTACCAAAGCGCTACCATCCAGGAAATTGCTAAATCGGCTGAAGTATCTGAAGGGACAATTTACGAATATTTTAAGAACAAAGAAGATTTGCTGTTTTCAACCCTTGGGCAGCAATTTCAGAAAAACCTGGATTCCCTGGACGAATTATTCGAAGTCCAAACGCCGCTTCGCAAACTGAAGCGATTCATGCGCTACCACTTCACGATCTACCTGACACAACCGGTTTTTGTTAAAATTTTCATATTTGATGCGATTTACAACCCGCGTTTTTATGCCTCCAATGCCTACCTACCCTTCAAACATTACATAGAAAGTGTCTCTGAGATTTTAGAAGAGGGCAAACGTGACGGTAGCATCCGGCCAGAAATTAATAATCGCGTATTCAGAAACCTGTTTATGGGTATTTTCTGCCACATGGCCCTGAGGTGGTTGTTTACGGAAAAAGGCAGGCAAATCGACAAAATTGTCGAAATTGATGCTGCCGTTTCCATGCTGAGCCGTGCAGTGGCACTCGTCTGATCGTGGCGGTCAATACTTATCTGGTATAATTAGCAATATATTTATAAATACTCAAAATTGATATACATAACTTATAAAATGGAGAGATAATGACAACAAGAGAAGTTGTGATAGTGGAAGGAGTACGCACGGCTTTTGGCAAAATGGGCGGAAAATTAAAAGATTTTACCGCAGAGGAGCTTGCAGGCATAGGGATTAAGGCGTTGGTAAATAAAACAAAAATACATGAAAAAAGTCATATTGACAATGTCTTCTTAGGGTCAGCATTTGGGTGTTCGCATGCCATCAATCCGGCGCGATGGTCATTGCTTTATGCCGGCTTGCCTGAAAGCACATCTGCGTCATATGTTGAAATGCAATGCGGTTCAGCAATAGATGCCATCAATCATGCGGCCTGGAAAATTTTATGCAACCAGGCAGATATAATCATCGCCGGAGGAATGGAAGCATATAGCCAGGTACCGGCAAAGTTTTCCATGAGTGTTGAGCCGTATAAAATGAATCCTCCCAAACCGTTGGATTTTTGGCTGACTCCGGTTGCAGTAGGCGATAAATTTATCGGCCCGAGTGATATGGGCGTTACAGCAGAACATCTTCAGGTGAAATATGATATATCCCGCCAGGCACAGGATGAGTTTGCTTACAGGAGTCAGAGCCTTGCCAGAAAAGCCATTGAAGCAGGGTATTTTGAAGATGAGATCATACCTGTTTCCATTTCGCAGGGAAAAAAGCTTTTACCTCTGGAGTTTAAGGAAGATGAGCATCCGCGTTTATCTCCTTTGGAGGTTCTTGGGAAACTACGGCCGGTGTTCAAGGAAAATGGGACTGTAACTGTGGGGAATTCATCCGGTAGAAATGACGGCAGCGCCTTTGTGCTGCTCATGTCCAAAGAAAGGGCTGAAATCTTAGGGTATGAACCCATGGCAAAATGGATCAGTGGTGGAGATTACGGGGTTGATCCTATGTTTATGGGGATTGCTCCGGCGTATGCCATGGCCATAGCTTTAAAAAAAGCAAATCTGAAGCTTTCGCAAATGGATGTTATTGAATGCAACGAAGCTTTTGCCGTCCAGAATCTGGCAACCGTTATCGAACTGGAAAAACAGACCGGGGAAACTGTGGATATGGATAAGTGGAACCCCAACGGAGGTGCCATTGCATTTGGGCATCCGAATGGGGCATCCGGCGCGCGCATCTGCATGGCAGCAATGAATGATATGATCAGAAAAACAGGAAAATATGGGATGTTCAGTTCCTGCTGCGGCGGCGGACTGGGTGTGGCAACCCTTATAGAAAATTTAAGATATTAGTGCGGAGCGGCTTATAACATTTGGTTATCACCGTCCAGACAATGAAATCGAAAACTGGGGCTATAAAGCCATCGAAACGGACTTACCTGAAAATTATTGTCTTGGCTCGATCCCGTTTAGCACTTATATATTTATGTACGTTAAACATAGTGCTGTTCGCTTTGATTTGTTGTGCTGCGTAATTACATGTTTTAATTATACATATACAATATCCGGATAAAGTTTTTTGGCACAATCCGGACAAATGCTATGGCTGAATTCAGCTTCTGAATAAGTTTGAATATAGGATTCGATTTGATTCCAATAGCCATTATCGTCACGAATTTTTTTACATGATGCGCAAATAGGGAGTAAGCCGCTCAGCGTTTTAACTTTTCGTAGTGCATCTTTTAGCTCAACAATCAGATTGTCTTTTTCAATCTGAGCGCGTTTGCGATTTTCCATTTCGATTTTGATCTCTTCATGGGCCTTTTGAATTTCCTCTTTCTGTGCCCGCAGGCGTCGCCTGGCAGTTGAGATATAACCGCCGAAGAAGGCATACCACGTCAGCAAAATGCCGAACAGGACGAAAAGGAATAGCTCATACCGGATTCTGAATCCCTGGCGATGTTGGAAATATTCCAAGCCCAGGAGCGCCGCGTAAAGTCCCAACACGCACGCTACCACTTCAAAATACTGTCGTCGCGTCAGGCGCAGCATGCCAAAGCTGAAGGCCGGCATGTAAAACATCAACACAATCGGGCGTGCCTCCGGCAAAGAGTACAAAACCACCATACCCCACAAGGCGGAATAGACGATCTGTTCCCGAGTCAGCGACGGATCTGAAAAGCGCAAATTAGCGTTTGTGTAAAACAGGGCGAAGAAGATACTGTTGCCAAGCAGCGCAAGCCCTATAAACGTTGCCCACTGCGCGCCGTTCATCTCACCAAGTCCAAGGCTTGTTACCAGAAATGTCGCCAGGAGAACAACTACGTATGTGGTCAAGGACATGCTGAAACGCTGCAAACGCAGTTGCTGAAGGCTCTGAACAGTGTTGTTTGTCGACACGCTCTTCTCACTTGCCGTGTTCGGCATCTTTGTAATCATTGATTCTCCGTCAGGCGTAGCGTTTACCCGCCATAACATATAAATGCACCCGGCAATCTCCATCATGAACCAGCAACCCGATTTCGGTGCATCCCAGAATGATCCCTTCAGCGCCGTCCTTGACCAACCGCCGTCTGCCTGGCAGTTGCATCCGCAATGTGCAGGAAGGGAATATGGATGTGCGCTTGGATGTCATCCGCTACTTTCTCCAGCCCCTTTAGGAACCCTCCCATTTTTGTTTCCTCTTGATCCCTTATCCCCCAAATTCTTTGGGTCTGAATCCCTTTACTTTCACATTCCGGCGTATTCGCGCAAAACGCATATCCATTGGCTGGAAGAGTCCTTTTACATTTCGGTAAAACAATTCCTCGGCCACTTCGCCCTGCACAAGTCCCATATCTCCAAGCTGATAACCGATATCATCCAGCTTTTTGATGGTTTTTTGAAGCTGTGCGTCTGTCCTGCTGAGTTGTTCATCCGTCCGGTTGAGCTGTTCATCGGTTCTTTTCTGTGATATTTTGAGCTCCAGCATCCCATTGGAAAACGCTTCAAGATTTCGTTCAATTCGGTCAAGCCTGGTTTCAATTAGGGTGTTTTTCATGTTCGTCTCTGCAAGGTAACAGGTGTGTGGATTGTTTTATTGCCCAGTTTCTTCATTATATCAGAGAAGGCGATTTTTCAAAGATATTTTCTCAAAGATAAAAGAAGTTATTCTGGCGCTTGCCTCAAAAAGCCACTGGAGCCATCGACGGAGGTCTCTTGCAAACTTCAGAAGAAACTCCCCCTTATGGCACCGATGCGTGATGTGACAAATATATCCCGGAAAGTTATGCCTGTTTGCTCTCAGCATTGGAGTCCATTCTTAGAGCAGGGTTTTTAGAGGCAAAAACATCATTCTAAGACCGAAAAATACCCAAGATTAAACATCCTTAGCTTTAAATACAACATATTGTCATGGTCCGACCCTGAACGTACTTCGTCGCGGAACAGGGCGATCACCCGGTTCTGTGTCTCGCGTTCTGGTTGGCCGATGCTGCTCATTTCAATACCTCCCAATGTCCGCCTTTGTCCGGACCGATGCGGCGGATGTGGCCTGATGCTTTCAGCTTTTCCAGGTGATATTTTACGCCATTCTCTGAAATACCACCCAGACTTTTTGCAATTTCCCGGCGACTGAACATCGGGTTTACCGCAAGCATGGCCAGGATTTTCTGGGTAGTTTTCTGGGTAGTTTTCTGGACAGTTTTCTGGGCAGTTTTACCCACAGTCTTGATGGATGCCGGTATTACGGAATCCGATGCGCTTTTGGGAAAGGGAAACTCGATCCATAGGCCGTTGCTGTCGCAGTTGAAGCGTGGAGACGGGGATTCCTGTTCAAGGCAAGTGCTGCGGATAAGGTCTATGCCGCGGCCCCAGGATTCAATCTTTCCGGCACGGAAAAAGGCGTTGGCAATATCAGGATTGGCCGGCTGTGAGGCGTGCTTGGTAAGCAGCCGATCCAGTGACCAGTCGGGCGGCAATTGGCCGGGATTCCACATCATCAGCTTGTTGTCATAGACACTGATTTGGACCGGGATTCCCGAAGCATAGTCCTTGTGGATGATGGCGTTGATCAGGGCTTCGCGCAGGGCGGCTTCGGGGACAGGAAATCTTTCAAATCGTTGCGTGCCTCGGTAGGAAATACCGGCACGGAGGTATTTGGTCAGGAGGAGATCGAGCGCTTTGTCCGCCTGGGTGAAAAGATTACCCGGAATCACATCGTGGTAAAGGAGGTCTGAATCGGTGCGGAAGAAGCCGATTTTGACATAGGCGCCGGTAGTGAACTTCTCGGGATCGGAGTGGAAGAGAAGCGTGGCGGCCCGCTTGAGGTAGCGGTTCTCCTTGAGGTGCAGTTTCTCGATGAGCTGAGCATCATTTTCAGCCAAAAGCTCGGTACTGAGGCGACCGCTCCGGGTAGCCAATTCACGGAACGATTTGATTGCGATTGGATCGAGGTCATCCAGCCGGACATAGGGGATGGGCACGCCATCCCAGTGCTTTCCCTGCTTGCGCAGGAGGAATTTGTCCAGGGCCGCGCCCTTGAGTTCCTGTTTCGTGCTGCCGCTGCGATAATGATATTGGCCTTTGTAGCTGACTGGATACGGGTAGGGTTCCACCACGATGTCCAGATATTCCTTCCCGGCTTGCTCGTGGAGGTTTACCTCTACCATGACACCGAGGATGTCCCGAACTTTGTTCGGGATGTCATCCAGCAACTTATTCGTATTCGTCAGCCCCGTGACCACCCCCTTGTCATTCCGGCCAATGATCAATACCCCGCCTTCCGCATTTGCGAAACCGCAAATCCACTTCAAGTACTCATCCCGCCAAGATTCTTTGTATTCGATGTGCTGGTTTTCTTTCATATGAGGCGGGTCCTCCCGGTTAGAGTAATTCCTGCGTCATGCCCTGCATGATGGCGCGGGTCTTGTCGCGGCGCTGTGATGGATTTTTTTGGGACATCCATTGGTTTATTGGCTTCATCATTGTTTTTCATAAACTCTGAGGGCTAATGGCCACGGGATTATTTGCATTCTCCAAGATATTTAAAAAAATCTTCGCGGGTAATTTGTGCGCTCCGGATGTTGGAATGGATAATGTCCTGATCCACCTCTTTGTATGTTGGAATCACAATGGGTCTGGCGCAATCTTTTCGGGTATAAATCCGGTGATCTCCCTTCTGTCTTTCAAAAATAAAGCCGGCCTTTAGAAATATACACTCCAAAACTTTCCAATGAATTGGATTTATGCGCGGCAATTGTCTGTGCCCCTTTGATTGGATAACAGCGATAGCGGAATGTCGATGTATCTTTTTCTTGAAGTCATCAAGCTTTTTTTCTTTATAGCCGGGCTTACGGAATTGAACCCACATTCCTTGAGAACCTGTTCAAGGGTTCCACGCTCAAGGCATGAAATCAGGAACAGTGACAACGCCTCCGTAAGATTGTCCGTGGCTTTTTTTTCGGTGTCTCCCTGAGAGAAAATATCCAGCACCGGACATGATGCCACATACCACCGAGCTTTTTTAATAACCTTGATGGGTAGTTTGACGGTCATGGTTATGTCGTGTTTTTGCATTTTTCACCATCCAATTTAAAACATAACTCAATATGAGTAAAGTTGGGTGAAACCTTCAAACAGAAGCAATCACCCTTTGAATCGCTTCATAGTCCTTATCTATCGGCATGACAAAAAGGCAGGCCCCGCGGCTTCTCATTGTCCACAGTTCGCCAAGGGCTTTCTTCTCTTTTGATTCATCATTCCACAGGTGCCCGCCTTTGTATTCAACGACCAATATGCGGCCATCTTTCAGTTTGCAGACAAAATCAGGATAGAACTTGTCTGTCGAAGTTTGGAACCAGAATGATTGACCCGGTCGCCTGACCGGATTTCTTACCCAAAAATTGACTTCATCCAATTGGTCAATAAATTGAGCGCATTCAAATTCCTCCCCTTTCTCCTCCAGATCGCCTATCTCGGGATAGTAATGTTTTTTAAATGCATACCTTCCCCGATAGGCTTTTGAATAGACATATTTTCGGGGATCAGCGGCAAAAGAAAAGCAAATATCCGGTGTCACGGCCACTTCAGCCTGTTCTCCGAAGAGTAGCGTCTGGTACACCATGTGTTTCATTTCCTGCCGGTGATGATTTATTTTTTTCTCCGCCGCTTTTTTTAACCGGTATTTATCAAGCACAAGTTGCTCCAAAGTGATGTTCCGTGTTTCTACAAGGGTCAGGACCAGGCTGGTTAAAAATATTCCGGCATCTTCCATGGAAATGTCAACATGTGGAATGTTGCAATCAAGCCAATTGACAAGCTTTGCAACTGTCCAGTTAGAATCAGCGGCAAACAGTTGCATCTGGCTTTGCAGCTTGGAAACAAACCTGGCAGCCACCTTTCCGTCTTCAGCAATATCAATTTCGCCGGTCTGGGCATCCGGTCTCCAGGCAGAATATTCTTCCTCGGAAAGCAGTGCGTCACAGTTTACCAGTTTCCAGGGATGATCCAGAAAATGCGTCTCTTCAAACTGTTCAAAAAGGTCTCCTTGCCTGATGGATAACACCGGAACCGAAAATGGTATTTGTTTATCGGAAGGAGTGCATTTATCCTTATCAGGATTTTTTCGGGTTGAATTATAAAACGCCAGGTCAAATTTGAACTTTCCTTCATCTGTAACAAAGCATGGCTTGATCTCTTCCCGTTCCGCGTCGCTCATCTTGCCGACAAATGAAAGTTTTTTCTCAGCCTCGTTAAACATGATCTTCTTGCGCGTTTCTTCAGAAAGTTTTTCAAATGCGGGATTCTCCGGCATGGTGAAGATCACCATGCCCGTGGATAGCTCATTCACCTCAAAAGGTAGCTCCAATTGATCGATCTTGCCGGCAACAATAAAGTCTTTTGCTTCCTGCTTTTCAAAGCCGCTTTGAACAAGCGCATCGGTCAAGGTGTTGGCGACATCCGAAAAGCTTGATGAGGTGGCAAAGGCATACGCCATATTCAGTTCTTCATGTTTTTTCCATGCCGCCCCTGGCAGTCGCATTACCCGGCCCAAAATCTGTTCAATGGCCGTTGCCGAGCGTGATTCCGCAACACTGCATAACACATAGGCAAAGGGGCAGTCCCACCCCTCCCGCAGCGCCTGAATGGTGATGACATATCGAACAGGCACATCGGGCTTTGCGATATCTATCCCTTCAAGCTCCTTGGTTACACCGGTGGCAATGGCAATCTGTTCTTCAGGGATATTATGATCGGTTATCAGGCATTGCTTCACCACATCCACGGAATATGTTTCCTGGCCTTGCCGTTGGGGCTGCGCCTGAATAAGCATGATCGGACGGATATATTCAGCGGTTTGCTGCCGTTCCATACTGGCCTTTTTTTCAAGTCCGTTCCGGCAACGGATGGCATCGCTGAGCAATTCCTTCCAGTCCAGCCGGGTATAAAGGCGGATCGGCATTTTGATCATCTGGGCGGATTTAAGATCAGCGGCGGATGCACTATACAAAATATTGCTGGCATGGTCGTCCCTGGCGGGAGTGGCGGTAAACTCAATGATGCAGGAAGGATTGAACCGGGCCAACGTTTCAAAGGAAAGGGACGTTCGGGCATTATGCGCTTCATCAATAATGACAATCGGCCTCCTTAGCCGTAATACATTGGCGAGTGAGTGAATAATATTGCCGCCTTGACCCTTTTCCAGGGTATCCACAACATGGGGCGGAAGCCCGGTGAAATGATCCATCAAGTCGCCGGAATCCCGATACACCCGGCGGCCAACCGTATCTTCCACCCGAAAGGATTGCATGGTTGTCATGATGATGACGGTTTCGCAGTCCATTTGTGCCCGTTTGACAAAAAGGGCTGCTTCCACGTCAAGAATGCTGACCTCGCCTATTGAGGTTTCGGCGGCATGGCGGTACGGATGGTTGCGGTTTCGCAATGCCGTTATAGTTTGTTCAAGGATGGCATTGGACGGCACCAGCCATAAAACTACCGGGTTATCGGTATGCGATAGTTCCTTTGCAGCAATGCCGATGCTGTGGCAGGCGACAATGGTTTTGCCGCCTCCAGTTGGAATTCGCAAGCATACATACGGTAGTCCCGGCAATTCTTTCACCTTGTTATAAGGGATATTTACACCAAATGTCTTTCCCGTAACCGAATAAAAGGAAACATTGGCATCCCCGGTGCGAGAACATTCCTGAAAATAATCACGCAAGGCGTTTAAGGCCCATTCTTGATAATCCTTGAGTACCAGCATCAATTCACCTTCAGTTCATAGGGGATCTGACGGAAAATAACATTTTCCTGTTTCAACCGCGCTATACCCACCCGGCAGCTTGTCCCATACACTACTTTGGGACCATCATGGGGCGGCAGATCGGTAAGGACTGGCCGTGTCAGAGAATTACCCCCTTGGATTGTCTTGTCCCCTAAAACGCCATTGTAGAGCAAATAAATGGCGGTGTCGTTATGGATGCCGATATGCGGGGATTTCCCGGAAATAGTATCCGGCAATGGCAAGCCGGTTTCTTTGAAGAAAACAAAGCGGGCAAGGTCGATGAAAGAAACGCTTTTTGCTATTTGCCCGGTGTTGTCAAAAAGGGTTTCTCCAAGCGTGCAGAATTGAAAACCGCTGCCAATACCAGGAATATTCTCTGTTTTATCTTTCTGGCCTTTTTTAACATATCCTTCGACAACGCTTTTCAAACGGGGCGATGTAACTTTCTGGCAAATATCCTTGTCCATTTCAACAAGGATACATTTTCGGTTGCCGCCATCTTCCTTGTTCTGTTCCAAAACAGCTTGTCCGGTTGTGCCGCTGCCGGCAAAGCTATCCATGATAATGGAGTCTCTGTCAGTGGCAATCTGAATGATGCGACGAATAAGGTTGACGGGCTTGGGGGTGATAAAAACCGAGGCTGAGTCTTCAAATTCTACAAGGGAAAGGAGTTCTTTCTTGGCATCTTGGGTATGCCCTACATCCTTGTGAAACCATAATGTTTGGGGAACGATCCCATCTTTTACTTCTGATAGAAATCTTTTAATGCGAGGTATGTTGTTGCCTATATTGCCCCACCAAATACGGCCATCTCTGTCAAATTCTTCAAATTTATTTTTTGATACTCTCCAATATGTACCTTTAGGCGGCCCACTAACAGTCCGTCCCGAAGGACAGGTAATGGGGTATGTCCCCTCACTATAAGGATTTCTTGCTGAGACATCACCAGAAGTCCATGGACCTCTTGGATCATTATCAGGATTTTTATATCGTTTTTCAGCCTCAGCACTCCTTGGGATAGTCTTTGGTTTCCATTTATCAGCATCCTTGGCATAAACGATTACAAAATCATGATCTTCAGAGAAATGCCGTGCTGAATTTTTTGGAGAATGAATTTTTTGCCAAATAACCGAAGCAATAAAGTTTTTTCTACCGAATATCTCATCAAGAAGTAATCGCAAGGATGTCACTTCATTGTCATCAATACTTACAAAAATCACTCCATCTTCCGTCAAAAAATCTTTCAACAACCGAAGACGGGGATACATCATGCACAGCCATTTGTCATGGCGGGAAAGGTCTTCCGCTTCTGCGCCGACAACATCACCCAACCATTCCAGAATCTCCGGGCTGTTTACGTTATCGTTATACACCCACTTTTCATTGCCCGTATTGTACGGCGGATCAATATAGATACACTTCACCTGTCCAGCGTAATAAGGCAGAAGGGCTTTCAGGGCCAGAAGGTTGTCACTCTGAACAAGCAGGTTGCCGCTTTCCGGATCACCAACCGATAAATCCGGGTCGCACTTGAGCAAATGAAACGGCACTTCCTTATGATGATTTCTCACGGCCTTTTTGCCAATCCAATCCAAAGTGGGCATTTCAACTCCAAAATAATAGAAATCAGAACAGTTCAGTTACTAAGGCGATCATAAGTGTATAGACGTCAAGTCAACAAACCATCTGAACTTATGGTCGATTTCACTATGTTCGTGTTGGCTAAATGTCTAATGAATTATGATCTCCTTTATATGAAAATGATCAATTTTCATCCTTCGTTGCGCCCGCCCCGGGCATGGGGGTTAGTATAAACCAACAGGTGGGATAATTCTCAAGAAGAATGGAAAAAATCTGCTTCTATCACCGATCAATTGCTATTGATTTAATTTCATTGTCTAAGTTCGATCCGGCCCGTTTCATCAATCATTATATCAATACCCGTCCCCATTTACAGACCATTTACAGAACCCCCCGACGCATTCGTTTGTCAATCGTCAAATCGTGTGGGGCAGTGGAACCTGAATACTTGTGACTTCTCCTTACAAGAAGGGTTCTCATCAGAACTCGCTATAAGAACTGGAAAGCGCTATTTTAAGTTTGTTTGAGATTAAACAAAAAGGTTCCTTGTTGATTGAATGACAGTCTTTCATGATGGTCCTCTCTTCCTGTTCGCAATTTTCAATATAGGCAATAATTTTCATCAGAGCATTATACCTGATTTCCCTATGCCTCTTTGATTCATCTGGGTAACTTAGTAGATTTAGGAGATTATCTTTGTAGTAAGGTGGCAAGTTCAGTGATGGAGCCATAGCTTCGAAATAGGCAGGGTCGATCAAAAGATTCTTTATATAGTATCTCCCAACTTTTGTTAACTTGAATGACCTTTCACTTGACATTTGAGCTCCAACTCTAAAGTATGGTGCTTCTTCGACAAGGCCGGCATAGAGAAATACCCGTAGCGCAGAAAAAATATCTTCCTCTGTATAGCCTATCGCTTCAAAATCTGACATAATATTCGCAACCTTTTCTGTTGCATCGCTATGGTTGAGCTTTTGCAGCAATCTAACTCGAGCTAAAGTATTTCTGCTGCCCATTGGTTGTCTATTGTCTATAAGGCTAATAATGGGGCATCTTCTATCGCCAGGCCTAAATATATAATTATTGCAATATATGCACGCTTTGACAAATGCCTTATAATTGACGCTATACTGGTTTTTGCTAATTTCGTTAAACTGCAAATGTCCAGATTGGAGTGCAAGTAGAATAATATCTAGATAGGTCCGTATGTTGTCTCCAGCTATACCTTCTAAAAATCGCATAACGTTTTCATTGCGGTAAATGCCATTTAGAATAGTATTGACCGATCCAGCAAGCGTTTCCCTTTTAATATTTACCGTTTCTGTAAGAGAAATTTTATCTCCAAGGTTCTTTAAAATATAGTTTTTTCTTTTGTCAAAAACATGTTTATGTATGGGTGTTGATAGCAATTTGTTTCTTGGTTTGTCAGCTTCAACATATCCGTATAGGTTATATGAATCTTTTAGTGTGTAATTCCTCATCGGTAGGAAAACCGGTCTGCTGAATTTAGACAATATCTCTCGACTTAGCGAATAAACGGCTTGGTGTACTTTTTCATGGTCATCCAAATGATCGAAGTTATCCAATACGAAAACGACATGAATGCCATGGTGTTCGCAAAGATATCGAGTTCGCCGTACGAGGGTTAGGTCCAGTTTGGAAAGGTATCTATTTTGGATACACTTCTTTACCTCTGATTTTAAATCCTCGTTAATAAAGACTTGCTTAATGTTATTGACATCAAAATCAATTATATCATCCGACAGGAGATCCTTAAATATTTCAATGTTTAAGGCCAATTTTTCTTCGGGGTTTTTTCCATATGATATATTCAGGACAGGATTATTAGTGTATATTGTTCTCAATTTCCCATAAAATTCCTTCGTTAAATTGTGGAAGTCAGTAATGTCCCTTAAATCAAAAATAACTGGTAATATGATAATGTTATACTCCTTGGGTATGCTAACTTTAGCAGCATAGGCTATATACGTTGTCTTACCAGCCCTTTCAAGGTGATAAAAAGTGACTGAATGACATTCATAAAATAAATCTAGACATATTGTATTTATATAGATAACCTCCAGGAATAATAACCCATATTCCAATTGGAGGTAGATAAAATGTTT